>Ga0184637_10000027_pt1 | contig 92427 bp, 84 predicted proteins | sample PLM3_127_b2_FD_133143 | JGI IMG/M metagenome (GOLD analysis project Ga0184637, IMG submission 133143) | Groundwater sediment microbial communities from an aquifer in East River, Colorado, USA - PLM3_127_b2 | ecosystem: Environmental > Terrestrial > Soil > Riparian zone | place: USA: East River...
CTTTCGGAAGAGGATAAAATCACCGTTGTGCGGGCGCGCAAAATTCAGAAGTTTTTGTCCCAGCCGTTTTTTGTGGCGGAGGCCTTCACCGGAACGCCGGGGAAATACGTAAAAGTAGAGGATACCGTGCGCGGCTTTCAGATGATTGTGGACGGCAAACTGGATGAAATCCCGGAGCAGGCGTTCTATATGGTCGGCGCGATCGAGGAGGTTTACGAGAAGGCGGAGAAGCTGAAGTCGGGAGCCATATAAGGCAGGTTCGGGAGCAGAGCTCCCTCACAACAAGGACAGAAATTGGAGACTGGAGATTAGAGATTAGTTAAGATGTATCGACTTTCGATTGTAACGCCGGACAGGATTTTCTACGAGGGAGAGATTTCCTCCCTTACGGCGCCGGGGAGCGTCGGGTATCTGGGCGTTTTGACCGGGCATGCGCCGCTTTTGACCCCTCTGGCGGCCGGCAAACTTTCTTTCCGCGACTCTTCCGGCAAGAATCTTTTGGCGGCTCTTTCCGGCGGTTTTCTGGAGGTCTCCCCAAAAGGGGCCCTCGTGCTGGCGGATTCCATCGAGTTCCCGAACGAAATCGACCGGGCGCGGTGTGAAAAAGCGGCGGAGCGGGCGCGGCAGCGACTGACTAAAAATGAGGGCGTGGATATTCCCCGCGCCGCGGCGGGCTTGAAGCGGGCCGAAAATCGTCTATCGGTTCTGGAGGAAGCCGTGGCCGCGGGTCAGCAAGAGTGAACGCACCTGGTTAGCGTAAACCTCACCCCCTGGCCCCCTCTCCACGGGGTGGAGAGGGGGTAAAAACGAAGAAGCTATTTGCCATCAGAAAATTGTATATTGATAAAGGAGGAACAATGAAGAAACTGCTTTTCGCAATCTTTGCCGCCAGCACCCTTGCGGCGGGCTGCAAGGAAGAAGGACAAAAAACCGAACAAAAAATGGAGGCGACTGCAGAAGTGCAAACCCCACCCCAGACAACTCCGCTGGCAGGAACGCCGGAAGATGCTTCCAATCCGCAAGTGGTTTTGGAAACCGATTCAGGAAAGATAGTTTTAGAGCTTTTCCCCAAGGAAGCGCCAGTTACGGTGGAGAATTTTCTTAAACTGGTCAACCAGAAATACTACGATGGGCTGACTTTCCATCGCGTCATCCCGGGCTTTATGATTCAAGGAGGAGACCCTAAAGGGGACGGCTCGGGCGGGCCAGGCTGGACAATCACGGGGGAGTTCGGCGCCCGGAAGCATATCGCTGGAACTATCTCAATGGCTCGCACAGCCGACCCGAATTCGGCCGGCAGCCAGTTTTTTCTCTGTGTAGCTGCGGCACCCCATCTGGACAGGCAGTATGCCGCCTTTGGGCAGGCCTTTGAAGGGGTGGAGGTGGCCCAAAAAATCGTTTCCGTTCCGAGAGGGGCGCAAGACCGGCCTACAACGCCGATTAAGATTGTCCGGGCCTACGTCAAGCAGTGAAAAAACTGGTAGTTCTCGGTTCGACCGGCTCAATCGGGCAAAGCGCGCTCGATGTAGCCGGCCGATTTCCTGACCGAGTAGAAATTATCGGCCTTTCGGCAGGCACCAATGTCGACTTATTGGCCGAGCAGGCCCAGAAATTTAAGGCCCGATGCGTGGTGCTGAAAGATGAAAGAACGGCGGAGGATTTCCGCCGCTTTGGTCTTTCGGGGATTGAAGTTTGGCAGGGAATGGAAGGACTTTGCCGGTTGGCGGCGCTGCCGGAGGCGGACACCGTGGTAAACGGCCTGGTCGGTTCGCTCGGTTTGCGGCCGTCGCTGGCGGCTTTGGATTCGGGCAAGCGGCTCTGCCTGGCCAACAAGGAAGCTTTGGTGATGGGGGGGGAGTTGGTTTTAAAAGCGGCCCGAGAAGGCGGAGGCGAACTTATGCCGGTCGATTCGGAACATTCGGCCTTGTTTCAATGTTTGTTAGGAGGAAAGCGGAAAGAGGTCAGGCGCATTGTTTTAACCGCTTCGGGCGGGCCATTTTTGAACTGGTCCAAGGAAAAAATGGCTTTGGCTACCCCGGCCCAGGCGTTGAAACATCCCACCTGGCAGATGGGGAAAAAAATTACCGTCGATTCGGCCACGCTTTTCAACAAGACCTTGGAAGTCATAGAGGCGCACTTCTTATTCGGGCTGCCGCCAGATAAAATTGAGGTGCTGGTTCATCCTCAATCAATCGCTCATTCCCTGGTGGAGTTTCGGGATGGTTCGACTCTGGCGCAACTCGGACCGCCGGATATGCGTATTCCATTACAGTATGCCATCTTTTATCCCGAACGGCTGGACGGGCCGGCGATTGCCCTGGATTTGGGCGGCATCGAGATGTTGAAGTTTTTGCCGGTTGACCAGGAAAGGTTTCCTTCTCTCAAAATGGCCTATCGCGCCCTTGAAAAGGGAGGCACGGCGCCGGCCGTTTTGGCGGCCGCCGATGAGCGCGCGGTGCAGCTCTTTTTAGAAGGGGAAATTAGCTTTGGGGAGATTTTCGAGCTCGTCGGACTTGCCTTGGAAACTCACCGGCCGGTGCTTTCACCGACGGTGGAAGGGATAGAGGAAGCGGAAAGATGGACGCATCAATTTTTGGCTGCTCGAGTGAAGGCAGCGGTATGACCACCCTTTTGGCCACCCTATTCGTTTTGGGGCTTTTGGTTTTTGTGCATGAGCTGGGGCACTTTTTGGCGGCTAAAAAGGCGGGCGTGCGGGTGGAGCGGTTTTCGCTCGGTTTTCCCCCCAGGATGATTGGCAAAAAGATCGGCGAAACCGAGTATATGATTTCCTGGCTTCCTCTGGGGGGATACGTCAAGCTGACCGGGGAATCTTTAGAAGAGGGAGAAGAAAGCAGCGCGCCCTACAGCCTGCAGGTCCAGCCGGCCTGGGTGAAGGCGGTTATTTTTGCCGCCGGTCCGATAATGAATTTTCTTTTGGCTTTTGTCCTGCTGTGGGGGATTTTTTTCGTAAGCGGCGAAGCCGAATGGGACGAGACTAAAGTCATTATCGGCAGCGTGCAAAAAGAGCGTCCGGCGGAGAAAGCGGGGATTAAATCGGGGGACGTGATTATCTCCATAAACGGCCAGCCAGTTACCCGCTTTGATTCCTTGGCCCAAACGATTTATGCCCTGCCCGGTCAAGCCGTGAATCTGGCCTGGTTGTCCGGCAAGGATACGGTTCGTAAAAGCATCGTTACGATGAAAGAGAAGACTTACAACGAAAAAGGAGAAACGATTTTCATCGGCCGCATCGGTATCCAGCAGGCTTTCACCCGCAGGCCGGTAGGTTTTTTTACAGCCGGCAGCCAAGCTGGAATAACGACCGTTGCTTTTACCGGGCAGGTGGTTCGGTTTGTTAAAGGTTTGTTTACGCGTGAATTTTCTTTGAAGTCGGTAGGCGGTCCGGTTTTTATTTCTAAAATTGCCGGGCAAGAGGCCCGTCGAGGGTTTTCCCAACTTTTATTGTTTGCGGCTTTGTTGTCGGTCAATCTGGCGCTTTTAAATCTTTTGCCGGTGCCCGCTTTGGACGGGGGGCATTTGGCGCTTTTGGCGGTTGAGGGGATTATTCGGCGGCCCATATCGATCAAAGCCCGCGCCCTTATCCAGCAGGTCGGCTTCGGGCTTTTGCTTTTGTTGATAGTTTTTGTAACTTATAATGACATTTTAAGGCTTTTCCAATAAGCCAACATAACGAATCTTTTTTGTAAAGATCGAAAAGAGCAAAGGAGCCGGAATGAACAGGGTGATGGAAAACAAAAAAGTTGGTTCGCAAACTAAGCCAACCGGTTTTTTATATTGGCTGTGGGATTGGATAAAATCTTTGGCCATCGCGGTCGTTTTGGCATTGATCATCAAAACCACCCTGGTGGAAGCGTATAAAATACCCTCCGGCTCGATGGAAAACACCCTTTTGGTGGGGGATTTCCTTTTGGCCAACAAGTTTATATACGGGGCTAAACTTCCGCTTCTGCCGTACCATTTGCCCGCCTTGCGCGAACCGAAGCCGGGGGACGTAATTATTTTTAAGTATCCCGGTGACGGAAAAACTAATTACATCAAGCGTTTAATCGCCACTTCCGGACAGACGGTCGAAATCCGGAATAAAACGGTTTTTGTTGACGGACAAGAGTTCGCGATGCCGCAACACGGGAAGCAGGATTTCGGCCCGATGCTGCCGCATTTCTCGGGAGGGCCGTACGCCCCTTTTAGTTTTAACCAGTTCGAGGGGAACACCGCTTACAACCGGGATAATTTGGGCCCCTATACCGTACCCCCCGGCTACTTTTTCGTTATGGGAGACAATCGGGACAACAGCTTTGATTCCCGTTTCTGGGGACCGGTGCCGCGCAAGAATGTGATGGGAAAAGCGCTGGTCATCCATTGGTCCTGGGAGCGCGATGACGGCGACCCGCAGGTGGAGTGGTCCCGTCCCTGGAGCTTACCGGTCGTTTTAGCGCATGATTTGTTCAACCTCCCGGCGCGGGTGCGCTGGGGCCGGCTGGCTAATCTTATAAACTAAAGCTGGACCTAACCCGAACCGGTCAAAAGGCGATCGATTGAAAAAGGATAATTTTTTTGTAATAAGCCTCCTGGCCTGCGGGTTTCTTTTTGTCTGGCTTTCTTCCCTTCAGGCGCTTCCCCGCCGCTTTGAACTGTTCGATTCCACTCGTTTGGCGGGGAATAGCGTGGTGGAGATAATTTACCAGCCTACTACCGGGGCGGTCTGGCTGGCCACCGAACGGGGAATTTCCCGCACCAGCGACAATGGGAAAACTTGGCAAAACTTCGATAAGGACAACACGGGGGATTTGCTTTCCGACGAGATTGCCGCTTTGGGTTTGCGCAACGGCACGGTATGGGCGGCGACTTCTTTCACCCGGGTTTTTGGGAATCAAACCGATGGTTTTCAGGCCGTACCCTACGGGACCGGTTTTGCAGTTACGGGGGACGATGGCCTTAACTGGACTCATTTTATTCCGCCCCAGGATTCGGGGGTCGGGATGCTGGCTTTCGACCTCGCTTTTTCCGATTCGGCGGTCTGGGCGGCTTCTTTTTTCGGCGGGCTGGTGCGCTCCATCGACGGGGGGCAGAACTGGACGAACGCTTTTCCGGATTCTCTGGCTCTTTTGGATTATATAACGGAGAGCTTTAGGGACCGGAATAATCGGTTCTTTTCGGTGGTGGCGGATACTTTTCGCGCCAACGACACCATTGCAGTCTGGGGCGGGACGGCCGCGGGGTTAAACCAGTTCATTTACCTGCCCCGGCGGCTGAAACTGGCGGATAATTACGTTTTTTCGATAGGTTTTGATGGTGCCCGGCATTGGATAGGCACGGCTAAAGGTCTTTCCTATACTCCCGATTCGGGCCGAAGTTTTGTCACCCTGGCCCCCACTGGAACATCTACCGATTCGAACGCCGTCTCTGCTCTCTATGCCGACCCCACCCAGATTTTAGCCGCCTTTACCACCAGCGACAGCCTGCAGGATGGAGCCGGACTTTTAAGCTCGGTTGACAGCGGGGCCACTTGGTCGAGAGTTGATGCTCGAAGTGGTTTAGGCATCCCGTATGACTCTGGAACCGGACGAGTGGTAAGGCAAATCATCAAAACGGACAGCGGCTTTTATGCCGCCGCCGGAGGGCTTTTGTTCAAGCACCGGGATAGTGTGACATGGAAAAATCTTTTTCCCGACTCGGAGCTTACCCAAAAAAACCGGCAGTTTCTTTCTCTGGCTGCCGATACTTTGAGGGCCGACTCCCTCATTCTTTTGGGCGGGACACGCTTCGGGCTGGCGACGATGATATTCACCACCAACCCGGCCCGCTTTGATTCGATACAATACACGCTGGCGGACACGAACACTTTTGCCGGCAGTCGGATTGAAAAAGTCGCGATAAACAAGTTTAAGGACACATTAACTTACTGGGTCCTGGCCCATCCGGATAGCTTTCCGGAAGGATTTTCGGTCTCCCGCTCAATCGACCGGGGCGCCAGCTGGCCGCGCAGAATCTTTTCTGGAATCCCTGCTTACGATATCGCCTTTCGGGATTCAACCTTATGGCTCGGCGTGCGCGACTCTTTGATTCTTTCCGCCAACAACGGGCAGACCTTTGTTCCAATTGTAGTCCGCGATACGGTGACCAAGCTTTCTTTGTTCCGCCGGTCGGTAGTTTCGCTTTTCACCGACTCCGGCTTGGTTGCGGCTGGAACTACGGATGGATGGGCTTTCTCTACTTCTGTTTTTGGTCAAAACTGGAACGTTTTTCGCACGGAAGGGGATGAAGCCCAAAAGGTAAAGCGTTTCTTCTATCCGAACCTGCCGGGAAATTTTGTGGTTGCCTTGGGGGTGCAAAAAACTTCGACAGGCAAGATAGTTTGGGTGGGAGCTCATCAAACCGATATTTCGGGTGAACGGAATGCTGTGGCCTGGAGTCCTGATGATGGCGCCACTTGGAACCCAGCTTTTCTGGATACTTTGGCTTGGAATTTCGCCTTTTGGGGAGATACCGTTTGGGTGGCGACTTCTTCCGGTTTATTCCGCAGCCCAAATAAGGGGCAGAGTTGGCAATATGTTCCAATAGTTGACGATTCAGCGGGGACTTCTTTTTCAAGCAATGTTGAAATCTTGTCGGTCCGACAAGTAAGCCCCAGCGTAATCTGGGCTGGAAGTACCGACGGGGCCGCCGTGTCATCCGATACCGGACGAACTTGGACAATTTTCCGCCGTTTTCTGTCGGTCGGCTCCGGCCCTGGAACGGCAGATGCCGAAGTTTACGCTTCGCCAGTTCCTTTTTCTCCCCTGCGAGGCCTGCAGGTTTGCCGTTTGCATTATCGCCCAAGTCAGAACTCAGACGTTACGATTGAGATTTTTGACTTTTCTATGCGGCGGGTGAAAACTGTGATTGAAAGCAAGCCACGTTCTGGGGGTATGCAGTATTTCGAGGAATGGGATGGGAAGAACGGAAACGGGGATTGGGTGGCCAACGGCACCTACTTTTTCCGAATCGATTTTGGCAACGAGAAAAAGTGGGGCAAGGTAGTGGTGCTTAAATGAAGCGCTTGGCTTCGCTGGTTTTCGTTACAGCTTTTTTGTCTGTTCCTTTGCTGGCCCAGGACGGCGGTTACGCCGGCTCGGAGCTGCGGACCGGTCTGGGTGCAAGGGCTGTTTCAATGGGAGAAACTTTTACCGCCGTTGCCGATGACGCATCGGCGCCATTTTTTAATCCCGCCGGCGCGGCCTGGATAAACCAGCGCCTTTTTGCCGCCAGCTACCGGTTTTTGGAATTTGACCGGCGCCACGGTTACCTTTCTGTTATCCTGCCGGTGCGTAAAGAAGCGGCTTTAGGGTTTTTTTGGATAAATTCCTCGGTCGGCGATATTGTCGAACGGGATGACATTGGGCAGGTAACCGGAGAGCTAAAAGACCATCAAAACGAAATCGGAGTCAACTTTTCCAAACGTTTCACGCGGGCTTTTTCGGCCGGAGCGAACATCAAATACCTCCAAAAAACGGTGGCCAACGTTTCCGCTTTTTCGATAGCTTTTGATCTTGGAGTTCAATATAGGTTCAAGAATTTGCGGTTGAGTGAAAAAATGCTTCCTTTGAAAAACCTATCGCTGGGACTGGCGGCCGAAAACATTTTTGCACGCCTTTCCTTCAATTCCAATAAATACTATGGACAGTTTGGCGGCCTGGGTACTTCCACTACCGACACCATTCCAATGAATTTTCGATTGGGCGCGTCCTATCTTTTCCGGGAGCAGTTTTTGCTTTCGCTCGAGGGAGAAAAAAATCTGAAGCAGAAGGCCTTTTTCCACGCCGGTGGTGAATATACCTACCGAAAAGTTTTGTCGGTCCGAAGCGGATTCAGCCACGGGAAAATTAGTTTTGGAGCCGGCATCCGGCAGCCCTTGGACAAAAAACGGGCAGTGCGAATTGATTATGCCTTTCTGTCCTCGGCGATTTCCGAGCGGGGAGACCATCTTTTCAGTTTGCAATTTGAATTTTGATGGTTAACTTATTATAGATGAAGCGGGTCTTTTTTGTCGGTTTTTTTTGTTTTAATTTGGCCAGCTTGGCAAAGGCTACCTCAACGGTAGCCTTTACTTTTTTGGGAGTTTCTCCTTCGGCCCGGGGGGCGGCTTTGGGAGAGGCCTTGACTGCGGCAAGTGGCGACGTTTCCTCCGCTTTTTGGAATCCAGCCCTTCTGGCGGAGATAAAAGGGAGCGGTTTTTCCGCCCAGGAAAATTTTTTCATACAGGGCAGCGACCACTCTTTTCTGGCGTTCGGCAGCCGATTGGGGAAGTCGGCTCTTGGGCTCTCTTTTAATTTCAATCATATCGGCGATCTGGAAGCCCGGCAAAGCCCCAGTTCCCAGCCCTTGGGGCTTTTTTCTGAAAACGAAGCGGCCTTGAGCGGGACGTTCGCCAATCGATTCACTCCCAAGCTTTCGGCCGGATTGACCGGCAAAGTTTTATATCAAAAACTTGACGTGTATGATAATTTTGGCACGGCGGCGGATTTAGGTCTTCTGTTTATACCTTCCGAGCAAATAAAAGTTGGCGCATCGCTTTTGAACCTGGGGCCGGATTTCAGGTTAGTCTCCCAAGGCAGCCCGCTGCCCTTGAACTTCCGCGCCGGGGCCTCCTTTTTCTGGAAGGATTTTTTGTTTTTGTCGGATGTAGTTGCTCCAAAAAGGAGCAACGTTAAAACCGGCTGGGGAGTGGAGCGGGCCTTGCATATGGTTTTTTTAAGAGCCGGCTATCAAACCGGATACGATGAGAAAAACTTTTCCTTTGGCGTTGGAATCGGCTATCGAAATTTTCGACTGGATTACGCTTTTGTGCCTTATCAGTCGGATTTGGGCGGCGCGCATCGTTTTGGCATAGTGGCAGACTTGTGAGGGGAAGATGAAAATTCTGGAGGCGGACGTAAAAAAAGCTTTTGATTGGGCCAAATGGGCTAAAAGCAGTCCGGCGGTTGAACTGGAAATCTCCATCATCCGGGAAATGCTCAAAGTCAGCCTGATTCCTGGCGTCATCTCCTTTGGCGGCGGGCTGCCGGCCTCCGAGCTTTTCCCAACGGAAGAGCTTGCCGAAGCCTGCCTGCGGGTTTTGCGCGAACATCCGGCCGATTCTTTGCAATATTCCCTATCAATGGGGGTTCCAATGTTGCGCCAGTTTTTGACCGAGCGGATATCGGCCAACGATCATCCGGTTACGGTGGACAATATTTTTGTCACCGGTGGCAGCCAGCAGGGGCTGGATTTGGTGGGACGGCTGTTCTTAGAAAAAGGTTCTTATGTTATAACCGAAAGCCCAACCTACGTGGGGGCGATTCAAGCCTTCAATTTCTACGGCGTGCGCTACTATCCGTTGCCGATGGATGAGGAGGGGTTGGTGATTGACGGTCTGGAAGAGGCGATTAAAAAGACCTCGCCCCGTTTTATTTACGTCGTCCCCAATTTTCAGAATCCCTCCGGCCGAACGTTGTCCTATCGGCGGCGGATGCACCTCGTGGAAGCGGCCGCCAAGTACAACGTTCCCATTGTTGAAGACAATCCCTATGTGGAGCTGCGTTATTCCGGACTGACCTCGCCTTCTCTGGCTTCGCTGGCCCCCGAAGGGGTGATTCAACTGGGGACTTTCTCAAAACTGATTTCACCCGGCCTGCGCATCGGCTGGATTTGCGCCCCACCGGAGATAAATAAACTTTTTGAGAAGGTGAAACAGGCAGTTGATTTGCACACCAACACTTTCTGCCAATACGTCATCGCCGAGTTTTCCAAAGATGGAGCTTTGGACAGGCATATCGCAAAGATTAAAAAAGCATATGCCGAAAGGCGGGATATAATGCTTAAAGCTTTGGAAGCGAACTTTCCCTCACACGTTACTTGGACCAGGCCGGAAGGAGGGCTTTTCATCTGGGCTACCCTGCCGAAAGGAGTTTCGGCCCTTGCGCTTTTGCCCAAAGCGGTGGAAGAAAAAGTGAGCTACATTCCCGGCGGGCCGTTTTTTGCCGAAGGAGGAGGGGAAAACACCATGCGGTTGAACTTTTCCAATGCCTCTCCCGCAAATATCGTCGAGGGAATGAAGCGGCTGGGGCGAGTTTTGCACCGGTTTGCCAATGTATAAAAAATGCCGCAGGCCAGAATCGAACTGGCGACACACGGATTTTCAGTCCGTTGCTCTACCAACTGAGCTACCGCGGCATTGGTAGCCCGAATATATTTTTTCGCCCCCTAAAATCAAGGATAACCTCGCACGGTAGTTCCTCTCGGGGGTGTTGAGAAATGCTTGTTAGGCGCTGGCGAGTAGTTAGGTTGCTTTCGGTATTTCAGCTTTGATTGCCTTACCGGCCCTAAATAACAAGATGCTTCCAATCACAATTACAGTCATGCTTAGAACCGTGGCTGAAGAATAAATAGTCTTCCAGAAGAACGCTTGACTGTCTAATCGATTCATTTCAGCCATTAGGTTATCGACGTACTCTGATTCCTTCTTTTGAAATATGGGAAATAATTGTTCGAGAGAATCTTGACTTAACCCTCCGAACAACTTCTCGAGATCAGTATCCTCTGGTAAATTGCCTCCCTGAATAAAGGTTCCGACAACAATCTTACTGTTACTTTCCTCAATCTGCTTTGCAAGTACTCTCTCGGTCTGTGATAACGCCTGATAGTCATTAGGTGAAAGATATCTCTGTGATAGTCGCCGCAACAATTTTAGTTGGTTGAGGCTTGTAGTGTAAAGAGTTTGTTTGGCAATCTCAAAAGATATCCCTTGGTGATTTGTCATAAAGTCCTGCAATCTTCGCCTTTTCTCGGCAAGTTGATTTTCAAGGTTCGAGACGCGCAAATTGATTAGCAAGACTGCACCGTTAAGGATAACGGCGAGCATCAAGCACCTTTGTCCCCATCTTTCGCTTTTTGATAGCTTACTTCGCGGCTCATTCGGCTTCTTGCTCACTGTGGTCATCTGTTTTAATCCTCCCTCCTCAACTTACAAATCAAGATTACGGCGAAATATCGCACGGATTACTCCTGCGGCGAGGCGGTGGTATCCTCCCGGGGATAAACGTAGCGATTCAGCCAGTCAATGATATAAATAGTTTCCGAAAAACGGCGGGAATTGGTCGGCGCTCCCAAAAGAACGACCAGAATTTCGTGCCCTTCCTTATCTTTCAAAATCGTGGTCAAGCAGTACCTGGAGGCGGCGATAAAGCCGGTTTTTCCTCCTTCGATTTCCCAGCCGGCGCGAGCCAGGCGGTTGGTGTTCAACAAAATGTGGCGGCGGCGTTTGTTGACCGAATGAAAAGTGTATTGGTCCGTGGAAGTGATGTGCGCCACCCAATAGTTCTCCAGCGCCGCGGAGAGGAGGCGGGCAACGTCCAATGCCGTGGATTTATTGCCGGCATCCAAACCGGTTGGCTCAACGAAGGTGGTAGAGTCCAGCCCCAACTCTTGAGCCTTCTCGTTCATTCGTAAGACGAAATTATCCATTGAAAGCCCGGAAGCGCGGGCTAAGGTTCGGGTAGCCCGGTTGTCGGAAGCAAGAAGCGAGGCATATAGAATATCCAATAATTTGAACGACTCGCCCACCCCCATCTGCGAGCGTCTTCGACCGGCTCCCTGCGCATCCTGGCGGGTTACGGTTACAATGGAATCTAATGCCGGATTTCCTTCCAAAAAAACGATAGCGCTCATCAGCTTGGTCAGACTGGCAATGGAGCGAACCTGATTGGCGTTGTATTCGTATAGAATTCTTGCGCTGGGCACATCTACTATGAGAACTGCCTGGGCCAGAAGCCGGCCGGGCGACTGGGGCGTGGCTCCGCGCACAAACGTTCGGCGGAGGCGTCTTTTCTTTTTGGTTTGCGAGTGAATTTCGATGACTGGGGGAACGACGAATAAAAGAATCAAAACTCCCGCGATAAACCCGATTAGATGCCGATTTGTTCTCATCCGCAAAATAAAGCGGGAATATACTTTTTTTGCGGCAGGAAGTAAAAAACTAATGAAAGGTTTTAATAGATAAATTGAGGCGCATAATAGCTTTTTGAATCCTTCGGGCGGCTTTGGCTTCTTCCCAGATTAACTGAAACTGCTTGCCCACCTCCGCCCCCAAAAGCAGGACGTAGGAGGAGTAGTAAATCCATAGGAAAAAAAGAGCGATAGTGGCGGCTGAACCGTAAAATCTTTCCGGGCCGGCAAATTTTTTGGCAAAAAGGTCAAAAAACAGCTTAGCCAGCTCCCAGGCACATGCACCAAATAATGCCCCAACGCCGGCGGCGATATTGGAAACCCGCACTCTTGGCATAATTTTGTAAATCAGATAAAAAAGCAAAAAGGCCAAAAAAACGGGCAACAAAATAGCGGTCACTTTGGCTATAAATGGAAATTCAACAATTTTTTTCCCCAGCAAAGGCAGATTGGTGTTTCGAAAAGTAGCATAGGCGGCGGTGAGAGTGAGCGAAAGTAAAATGAAAATCAAGAAAGCCGGGACCAGGGCCAAACGCAGCAGAATCGAGTGCCAGAAAGCCCGTCCGGAAGGGAGTTTCCAAATGGAATTCAGTGCGCTTTCTATAGAGCCAAAAATCCGCGCCGCGGACCAGATTAAACCCAAAAGCCCAAAGAGCCCCACCAATTTTTTCTTGGCCTGCAGGTTATTCAACAAATGGATGATGGACTGGTCGGAAACAGAAGCCGGCAAAAGCCGGGCCGCCAATTCGGTCGTTTTAGTATAAATATTTTCCGAGCTTAGCAAAAAACCGGCGGCGGAAGCAAGCACTAAAAGCGTCGGAACGATTGAAAGCAATGAAAAAAAGGAGATTGAACCGGCCAAAAGAGGAAGGTTGTCCTGCATCAAGATGTCTTTGAAAAGGTTTTTAAAAAAGCGGAAAACCGGGTAGATAAGATAATGCAGGCGCGCTCTTAAGTATTGCGTGTAAAGAGCCGGGTGAAGATGAAGCGTTTCCATTAATTTCTCTTTTTGCCTCCCAGCAAAACGCCGAAGGGTTGAAGTGCTTCCACATGGTCACAAAGCACTTTGAAGCCGGCGGTAATCGGCACCGCCAAAAGCGCCCCCGCGAAACCCCAAATCCAAGCCCAGAAAATCGAGGCCAATAGCACGGCCAGAGGATTCAGGTCGATTTTCGTTTCCAAAAGTTTTGGTCCGAAGATATTTCCTTCCAAAGTCTGCACTGCAAAAAAGAATATAACCACGGCAAAAAGATTCCAGGAAATTCCGTGGGCGGCCAGGGTGGCAATCGCCGTCAAAATCAAGGCGACCAAGGAGCCGAGGTAGGGAATCCAGTTCAGAACGGCGGTCAAGGGTCCCCAGAGAAATGGGAGCGGAACATCCAAAATCAGGAAGCCGATCGTCAAAGCAGTGCCCAGACCGATGCTCAACACGGTTTTGACCAACAAAAAACCGGAGATGGAGCGGGTTATTTTTTGCAGAATGGCGGCAGTGGTGGCCTGGTTTTCACGGCCGAAAACGTAGGTCAGCTTTTTCCGGATCGAATCTTTGTCCAACAGCATAAAGAAAGTCAAAAAGTAAATCAGAAAGGCGGAACCAAGGAAAGAGGCGGCCGAACCGAGCCCCCGGAAGGCGAACTGGGCGATTTTGGCCGTCTCGGCGGGGGTGAAGCTCGGGACCCAGTGTTGCGGGTCTTTTAGGAAGGGGATGTGGTCGGACACCCAGGCGGGCAGTCGGCTGGATAAATCGGTCAAGCTCTTCACCAAGGCTGTTTGAAGCTGGGGAGCCTTGTTGGCCAACTGGCCCAACTGGGTTACGCCCCACCAAATAGACAGGCCGAACAAGAGTAAAAAGAATATCATCACCACCGTTACCGCTAAAGCGTGGGACAGTTTAAATCGGCGCAGAAAATTGACCAGCGGACTCAAAACAAAGGCGAAGAAAAGCGCGGAGGCCAGAGGAACTAAAATGGGGCTGGCAAAATAGGCCAATAAAGTCAAGCCGGAAAGCGCCAGAATCGGTATCCAAAAGCTTTGCAGTTTAATTGGCTCGCTCATAAGTCCTCCGGTTGGGTTTTGCCTGCCAGCAATTCCACCATTTGTTTTTCGCTCAAGGTTTTCACTCCAAGGCGTTCGGCATCGGTCAGTTTCGAGCCGGGGTTTTCGCCCAGAACGAGGAAGCTGGTTTTTTTGCTGACTGGAGTGGAAACTTTGGCCCCTCGTTTTTCCAGTTCTGCCTTGGCTTGATCCCTGCCGAAATTCTCTAACGTGCCGGTTATAACAAACGTGTAGCCGGATAAGGTTTGAGGCAGTTTTTCGCGCTGGTAGACCGGAAAAATAACCCCGCCTTTTTTCAGTTTTTTGATTACTTCTTTGTTAGCAGAATCGGAAAAAAAGCTGGCAATGCTTTTGGCTACAATCGGCCCGACTTCATGCACTTGGGTTAGTTCTTCCTCGGAAGCTTCCATTAGATTTTCCAAACTTTCAAAATTTTGGGGAAGAACTTGGGCCAAATGTTCTCCTACGTTACGGATTCCCAGCGCATACAAAAAATGGGGCAGGTCTGGCTTGCGAGAAGAATCGATAGCGTTCAGAATGTTGCCGGCCAGTGTTTCCCCCATTCTGTCGAGTTTCATTAAATCATCTTCGGTTAGAAAGTAAAGGTCAGCCGGATCGGAAATCAGTTTTTTGTTCACCATTTGTTCAATCCAGCGAAATCCCAACCCATCGATGTTCATTCCTCCCTTTGAGGCGAAATGAGAAATTCTTTCGACCAATTGAGCCTGGCAGGCCAGCCCCGTGCAGCGCGTAGCCGCTTCCCCGGGCAATCTAACCGCTTTGGAGCCGCAGACCGGGCAACGGTTTGGCATTTTAAAAACTTTTTCGTGCCCCCTGCGCCTGGACTGGTCCACTTCGATGATTTCTGGAATGACATCCCCGGCGCGCTGGATGAGTACGGTGTCGCCGATGCGGATATCCTTTTTGGCCACTTCATCTTCATTGTGCAAAGTAGCGCGGCTAACTTCAACTCCAGCCACTCGCACCGGTTCCAGAACCGCGACCGGTGTCAGCGTTCCGGTTCGTCCAACCTGAACAATAATGTCTTTCACCACCGTTTTGGCCTTCTGAGGGGGGAATTTCCAAGCCACCGCCCAACGAGGGGAACGAGATAACTCTCCCATTCTTTTTTGGACTTTGAACTGATTCACCTTAATCACCACCCCATCCATCTCCCAGTTGGCTTCGTCTCGACCGGCTTTGATTTTTTCGAACTCTTTTTTTACCTCTTGGGGGGTGTGGCAGAGTTTGGTTTCCTTGTTTATTCTAAACCCCCAGTCTTTCAGGGCTTGCAAGGTTTCATATTGTGTATGAACGGTTGCTCCTTCGATGGTACCCGCGCCGTAGGCAATAAAAACCAGGGGCCGGGAAGCGGTGATTTTTGGATCCAATTGCCGCACCGAGCCGGCGGCGGCGTTTCGGGGGTTGGCCAAGAGTTCTTCTCCAGCTTTGGCTTTGGTCCGGTTAATTTCCTCAAACTCCTTTTTGGGGAAAATCACTTCCCCTCGGACCTCAAGCAGGCTGGGGATTTTCTGTTTTTGCTGGGAAAGCTTAAGAGGTATGGATTTAATCGTTCTCAAATTGAGCGTTACATCTTCGCCGGTGACGCCATCGCCGCGCGTGGAACCAAGCTTAAAGACTCCCTTTTCATAAACCAGCTCAACCGCTAAGCCGTCCAGTTTTGGCTCGGTTACGTATTCCACATCGCTTTCTTTTACTCCTCCCAGCTCCCAAACCCTCCGATGAAAATCGGCAAATTCTTCTTCGGTGCTGGCCTTGTTTAAGGAAAGCATCGGCAGGCGGTGTTTGACGGAACGGAACTGTTCCGACGGCTCGGCGCCTACCCGTTGGGTGGGAGAATCGGGAGCGATTAACTCCGGATGTTTTTTTTCCAGCTCCACCAGCTCATCAAAAAGTCGGTCATACTCCTCGTCCGATATTTCGGGCGAATCTAAAACATGATAGTGGTGGTTGTGGTAATCGATAAGCTCCCGCAGCTTTTCAACCCGCTTTCTGGTTTTTGAATCGACCATTGAATCGAAATTAGAACAGAACAGCCGCCGAAGCAAGGCAGGTTTTGGATGGCAGGCTTATCGCCTTAAGTTAAAAAAACCGGCTGATTTTTCTCTTTTTATGCAAATTGGTAATATTTATTTGCGATGATCGCGCAGACGAGGAAGTTTTACGCCGGATGCGGGAGAGAGATATTTCCGTCGTGGTAGGACGGCAAAAGAAAACAGCAGCCAGATTTTACTGCAGAAGCTCCGGTGAAGTTCTGCGATTTCTTGAGCTTCTGGAAAAAGCGGCATCAAAAGAGCCGCCCCCGCCGTTGAAATTCAAAGGAGATTTTTGGCCTGACGTCGTTTTTAATGGCGAAGCACGTTCTGGTTGACCGCTTCTTCCCAGTTAGGGTTTTGCTTTTCTCCCGGCGCGGTGGAGTGGACCAGTTGATAAACGCCCAGGCCGCGCAGGTCGGCAAAGATGAAATAGGCCTGCCTGCCGCCGGCGATGCGGTTGTAGTCCCATCTCTCCCAAGGTAGATTAGAAGCGGAAGCGGGATAGCTTTCCGTGTTTGAGGGCTGTCCATAAAGCATATATACTCTGCCCCGATCAGTTTGCCAGCCGTCCTTGGACGACGGAGTTCTTGAGTAAAAGTCCACAACGTATTGGTAGCGGCCGAATGCCTGTTCTTTGAATTCGTTTTTCGGCGTTCCCGGAGTTGGATCGTGTCTGTTCCAGTATTCGTTTATGAAGTTCAGCTTTCCGGTTCGGTTGGAAGATTCATAGACCTTTCTTTCTTCCGTCGTTAAAAGATAGTAAGTTACTTTTGGAAAAAACTCCAGCTCTTCTTCCGCAACGGGGGGCTGGCTGGAAGGCGGATACAGCCAAAAGGATTTGACCTCCGTGGCGGTCTGGCCGTCGGAAGGATCGCGCACGGTTATGGCCAGCGAGTATTCATTTGGTGACAGGGAAGAGATGTCGACGGACCCGGTGGCGGAAGGTGTCTCGTCTTTACGATACTTGTGAAAACCAGAGACCTTTAATGTTTCGCCCTGGCTTCCCATTATGGCGTATTGGAGTTCAAAATTTCTCGAATCCTGTCCGGTGGGCGCCAAATTGTAGATTTCTGCATAGTAGTACAGCCGCGGGTCATCCAAGCTATAGCTGTTTGCCGGGTTTGGAGCAATTTGTCGCCCCGCTTTTCGATAATGGCTGGTGCTATCAATTCCTTTTACCTCGCGAATGAAACGGGCCAGCTGGATGGAGCTTAACTTGAGACCGGGAGAAAGCAGATCGTAAACCTTTACTTCAACGGTGTCGTAACCCGTTCGGCCGGTTTGAAGGTCAATCAGCTCCAACCGCGCCTGGTATGTGCCTGGCCGCACCAAGAGGTCTAAAACGTCCGACAGCTCGTTGGTTGTATCGGTTTTGGATACCCGGAAAGCAATTGTCTTGGAAAGCGAGTCCACCGGGTAGCCATTGGCGTCTAACAGCTCTAAATTTGCCAGAACCACGGCGTAGTTTTTCCCGGCTTTGCCGCTTAGACTCTCGGCCGGAGTTAAGGCCAGTTCTTTCGACGAAAGGGAATAATAGACCTCCAGGCGGCAGAGAGATTCTTCGCGAAAGTAGGCGTAGTCGGAGGCAATCGACAACAATTCCTTAGACGAGTCGGTTTGCGCCGGCATATTAACTGCCCCTGCCAGGATTATAAGTAAAAGTATCGCGAGCTTTTTACCGGACATCTTTAAAATCTCCGGCCGTCCAAAGGCGGTTTTAAAACCCAGCTGCCGTTGCCCGTTACGTCTTCAAACGAAAAAGCACGCCGGTAGCTGAAGTAATACCAGGTTTGGCTGGCGTGTCCCGTGCGGCGAATTTCGGTCACGTTGGTTGAGTACGGATCGTTGACACGGTTTGGGTTGGTATTGCGCTGGCCGGACGGGTCTTCGTCCACCTGGTCCGGCTCGCCGTAGCGGATATAAATCTTCCCCATATCCGACCGCCAGCCCGGCAGGCCCATATGCGCGAAGTAGGAGTCGACAAATCGAATCCTCCGGTCAAACTCCTCTTTGGCCTCATTCTGGCGCGAAGCCGGGGTTGGATCGCGCTGGGCCCAAAAAGCATTCCAAGCTTCCAAACGTTTCTCCGGTGCCGCCTTCTCTAAGGTTTTGAGGTCTTTTTCGCGCGAGAAGTAGCGTAGAATTTCAATAAGCTCTTTAAAATTGTGGGTCAGCGCCGCTTCCCAGTTCCAGCCCATTTTGAACTCGACTTCCTGTTTGTCTAAATCTTGTTTTCCCTCTTTAACGGCTATTTTTAGTTTGTATTCTCCGGGAGGCAGCTGACTTAGGGACAAGTCTGCAAAGAAAGCTGTCTTGGGTTTTTCGAGATTCAAGCTGGTGGTTTCTTTCGACCAGGCTCCGTGGTAGCGCTGGGTAATTTCATACGAAAGCAAAAGGTTCTTCGCTTCGGGCGGATTGGCGTACAGTTCAAAATAGAAAACGAGCAAAGAGTCCGGGTCGCCGTAGAAATGGGAGACCGAGGGGATTACCGTGCGCCCCCCTTTTTTGAACCGTTCCAACTCCGCCGTGTCGGCAAAAGCTCCAATCAATTCAATGTGGCTCATCGCGATGGGTGCGGCTTTAAAATTGGGCACGTTTACCTTGCGGTGCGCAGGAGAAACTTCCTCGGAATTTTTGTCCGTGACTTGAATTTTAATTTCATACGTGCCGGGAGGTACTAAAAACTGATTGGAATTTATACGATAGCTTTCCGCGCTCTGGGTTTGCTCATAATCGGGAACTGAAAACTCCTCCGAACTATGTTGGGAAGCCACCGTTCGTCCATCCGGACCGATAATAGTTGTCTCTAAATCGTAGGACGCTTTATATGTGCTCCCCTTCTTTACAAATGAAAAACCGACATTGCGCAGCTTATAATAGACTTCCAACCGGTTTTTGTTTGAGGCGCTGTCGGCAAAGGCGGCAAAATCAAACTCAAACGGTGGTATCCCCACCCGGCTGTCTTTCGTAAGCGGGTTTTGTCCCCAACTGGGGGTTGCCGTTATTAAAATTAAAGCCAAATACAGAGCAGTTTTCATTGCCGTTCGGGCGGTTCTTACTTTCTCGCCACCCATTTATTATACGGTGTATTTTCGGGAATTGCCAGCAGGTTTTTTATCTAAAACTTCGGCCAGAGCGGCAGCTTTTTCCACTTTCGGCGCAAGGCCCAATCCCTGTGAATGGGCAGATCAAATCCGGGCCGACGAGTTAAAGAAAATTATCAAAATGACCTCGATAAAATAACTTGCAACGGCGCTAAAAAGCCGTTCAAAAAGGCGGCATTTTTTTTAGAATGTAACCAGATGCAGAAGGCGATTTTATTTGACGAAAATAGTAAAGGGTGTTAAATTCGTTTCGATAGCGAATGAAAACGGACATAAGCCCAGCCGCCGGTTGCCCGTTTTGCCCCGCTTTTTAACTATGCCGGAAAAAACTAAAAAGAATCTCTGGAAGAGAACCAAAGAAGTATCGGCTAAAGTCGGAAAAGGGGTAAAGCCGATTTTCCGCTGGGAGATTCTGGGGCTTTTTCTGGTTTTCTTCGGGCTTCTGCTTTTGATTTCACTATCAACCTACAGCCGCACCGATAACGAAAAGCTGCCCAATTTTTCCTTTGGGGCGCTCTTTCATCCTAAAGAAGTGGCCACAGTTAACAAAGCGGGAATCCTGGGCGCCTGGCTGGCCTATAACTTTTATCAGCAAACCGGATTTTTCGCTTTTCTAATCGGGCTTTTTTCCGCGCTTTTTGGCAGCCAGCTTTTCTTAAAGAAAAATTGGAGCAAGCTGTATTGGAAAGCGCTCCCCTTCGTGATTCTGTATCTGCTTTTTGCCGTAATCGTCGACGCCGTTTTGCACAAAGAAACCTACGAATTCACGGGCGTTCCCTCCTTTGGTGGGCAGATGAGCTTTGGAATAGCATCCTTTCTCATAACCCTCATCGGCACGGTCGGCTCGGTCGTATTACTTTTCGTTTTAGCCCTTGCCTTGCCTCTTTTATTCTGGCCGCAGGTTTTGCACATCAAATGGCGCAAGCCGAATGTAGCCTTGCCTCAATTTTCTGCCTCGAAGAAAACCGTTGAACGTACGCTTGCACCGGCGGGAGCAGCTGAAGCGATGGTCAAGCGTCCAGCGGTACAAAAAACGGAACCAAAGCTTAAGAAATTCTGGTCGAAAGTGAAAGATTTTGGTAAAATTGATTTAGAGAAAATGCGTCAACGGGAAGAACTTCCCAAAGGCGCTTTGCCCGAATCGGTAGTCAGCGAATCTTTTTCAGCGGAGCACGAATCAGCAACTGTTCCGGAAAGGAAAAAGACGAAAGTCGGTGGGGCCGTGGCGGTTCAACAGGAAAGCTTTTTCAAGGAACTATCCAATACTTTGAAAACTGTCCGTCCGTCAGAAACGGATTTGGGAAAATATGAATATCCCTCCCTTGCGCTCTTAGCCGACCCGCCCAAAGACCAGCGGGGAATAACGCGCGAAGAAATCGGGCGTCTGGCAGACACGTTGCAAAAAACCTTATCAACTTTTGGTGTGGCGATTGAAGATGACATCGAAGCCTACCCCGGCCCGATTATCACCCGTTTTGAGTTTAAACCGGCCGCGGGAATAAAAATAAATCAAATCGTCACTTTAGCCGACGACTTGGCTCTGGCTCTGCAGGCCAAGCGAATCCGCGTCGTCGCTCCCATCCCCGGCAAAGCCGCGGTTGGAATCGAAGTTCCCAATCCCTACCCCCAAACGGTCTGTCTAAAAGAGATTTTGGCTTCGAGCGCTTTTGCGGATGAACCCTTCCGTCTTCCCATCGCTTTGGGGAAAAACATTGCTGGGGAAGCGGTGGTTTTTGATTTGGCCAAAATGCCTCATCTTTTGATTGCCGGCGCTACCGGCAGCGGCAAAAGCGTCTGTTTGAACGTGCTGGTTACCAGCCTGCTTTTCCGCAAGCATCCAATGGAGATGCGTTTTCTGTTCATCGATCCCAAAATGCTGGAGCTTTCGGTTTACGCCGGCATCCCGCATTTGGAACGCCCGGTCGTTACGAATCCGCGTGTAGCCGAAAAAGTCTTGGCGGATGCCGTCGTAGAAATGGAAGAACGGTATCGCGCGCTGGCTAAAGCTTCGGTGCGGAACATCGACGATTACAATCGTAAAAAGAAATCTTCCGAAAGATTGCCTTATCTGATTATCGTTGTGGATGAGTTGGCCGATTTGATGATGTCTTCGGTTTCCACCCGAACCGAAACTTTGATTACCCGTTTGGCCCAGATGGCCCGGGCGGTCGGCATTCACCTTGTTTTGGCCACCCAAAGGCCTTCCGTCGATGTCATCACCGGCTTGATTAAAGCTAATTTTTCCTCGCGAATCGCCTTTCAAGTAGCTTCCAAGGTCGATTCCCGCACCATCTTAGATGCCAACGGGGCCGAAAAGCTTTTGGGCACGGGCGATATGCTTTTTATGTATACCGGGCGGCCGGAGTCGGAGCGGATTCACGGAGCCTACATCTCCGGAACAGAGACCGAAGCTTTGGTTGATTTTTTGAAGGCTCAAAATTATCAAGTAACACCGGTCGACAACTTTACGGTTTCCCCGGAGGCGGAGTTGGAAGAGGAGGAAAATGACGACCGCCCGGATGAGCTTTTCCGTCAGGCGGTCGAGCTGGTAGTCCGCCACCGGCAAGGTTCGGTTTCACTCTTGCAAAGACGCCTGGGCATCGGCTATCAGCGCGCCGCCCGTTTGATAGACCAGCTGGAAGCAGCGGGAATTGTCGGACCCTACGACGGCTCCAAAGCGCGCGAAGTTTTGGTGGACAAAGATTATCTGCAACAACAGGGAAAGGCCTCAATGCCGCCGGCGAGTTGATATGAGAAAAATCGGTCTCTCTTTAATTTTTCTTTTTGCTATGGCTTCTTGTGTGAAAGCCGAAACCGCCGGGGAGTGGCTGGATAAGCTCTATCTGCATTATAACGCCAGCGGCCGGCTCTATCTGCAATTTGAGCAGAAGACCACGCATACGCTGTTTAAAAAAACCGAAGTGGCCCGGGGGGAATTCTGGGCCGATGCCGGCCGCTACCGATTGGCTCTGCCCGACCGGGTCGAAGTTTACGACGGCGCTTTCCTTTGGGTGTATACTCCATCCGAAAAAGAGGTGCAAAAGCAGAAAACCGAACGGGCGTCAACCCCTTTCCGTCCCAAAGAAATTCTGGAAAAGCTCAAAAAAGAGTTTAACCCGGTAGTCGTGCGGGAAGAAAGAGGAGTGATTATTCTACGTCTTACCCCAAAACGCCGGGATGCCGCCGAGCCGCCGGTTGTGGTCTCCTTTCACCCCAAAAGTTTTCTTTTAGGCTCGATGAGCTGGGAGGAAGCCGGCGATTCGGTGACGGTCAAGTTCGTACGCACGGCTCGAGATATGAGAATTAATCCCAAGAAATTCGCTTTTGTGGTCCCCAAGGCGGTTAAAGTTAGGGATATTTCGTTGTGAACGCCTTTTTAATCGCCGAAAAGCCTAATCGGCAGGATTGGAAATGCCGATTCTTTAATTTAGTGGGTAAGAAATTGAAGAAGGAGGATCTCTTTTATGGCACTCTGGAAAGTTAAAGATAAAACCGGACTGGCGGCCGAACCGGTTTTTAGTGTGCGGTCAGCCCTCCTTAGAAGAAGTCGCCGCCTGGGGGTGCGGCTTTCCGTTTCCGTGTTTATGTTTGGAATTTTGGTTTATTTGTTGGAAACGGCGGCGGTTGGCTTTTTGATTTTTGAGCGGATTGGCCTGGAGCGAAAGTTGCTAATTTACGAAGGTCGGATTGACGAGTTAGAAAAACGGCTGGAAACTTTCCGCACCGTGCGGGAACTTTCCTCCGGTTTTAACGAAGCGGAAAAAATAAAAATCGCACAGGCCATCTGGAACTGGTCGCAAAATCTGGAGGTTTCGCCCCTTTGGCTGGAAGCGTTGGCTCTGACCGAAAGTTCGTTTCGGGATGGGGCGGTTTCCAACAAAGGAGCGGTGGGGATTTTCCAGGTCAAACCTTCGGTGGCTTTCGGCATTATTTTGCGCCAGCAGCTTTCCTGGGAAGCTCTGGAGCGCCTGCACGAACCGGAAACCAATATCAATTTGGCTGGGTATTACTTGTGGGAGCTGGGAAGACGCTTCAAAAACATCGAAACGGCTTTGACCGCCTATAACTACGGCGAGGAACAGGTGGCCCGTTGGCTGGCAGATGGAAAAGAGCTGCCGACCGATTTTTCCGGAAAGGTCAAAGCCGAATACCAAAAACTTTGTCGAAAATATCCCGTTTTAGCGGAAGGATAGCTGATTGATTAAAAAAATTGTTGTCGCCGGAATTTTATCTTTGTTTGTCGTTGCAACTGGCTGGGCAAAAAAGGATGAAACGGTCTTGCCTGCGGGCGAGCAGATGGCCAAATGCCGCGCGCTGTTTGCCAAAAAGAAATGGGCTCAAGCGCAAGTCGAGCTGCAGAAAATGGTTTTAAATTACCCCGGTTATCCGGCCATCGATACCGCTCATATGATGCTGGGAATTTCTAATTTTAAACAGGATTTATTTCTTCTCGCCTCCGAAGAGTTCAAAAAAGTAGTAAATAACTTTCCTTCCAGCCCCCTGGCCTGCCCGGCCGATTTCTACAGCGCCTATTCTCAATTCAAAATGGCTCCCCAAAACCCGGCCTACGACCAAAAAGAGGTAAGCTCTGCCGTGGAGGCCTTTCGCAATTTCCTTGAGGAATGGCCGACTTGCACCTATGCCGACTCGGCGCACTTGTTTTTGGCCCAGGCCCTGGATCGTTTAGCTAAAAAGGATTATTCCATCGGGCTTTTGTATTTCAAGCTAAGAGATTATGAGGCGGCGCGCATCTATTTGCAGGGGGTCATCGACGAGTTTGCCGAATCGAACTACGGCCCGGAAGCCCTGTATCTGTTTGCCCGTTCCCTGGAGAAAGAGAAAAAATTTGCCGAGGCCAAGGTGAAATACGAAGCTTTTCTTTCCATATATCCTGGCCACAAGCGGGCCTCCGAAGTTCGCGAAAAGCTAAAAAAAAACTCTGAGTTAGCTACCGCAGAACCGGCAAAAAAATAATGCCCACGGCCCGCCGCAAAATCGGGCTTTTAGGAGGGACGTTTGACCCTCCCCACCTGGCTCATTTAGTTTTAGCCCAAACCGCTTTGGCCGAGTTGGGATTGGATGAGGTCTGGTTTGTTGTTTCTTTTGTTCCACCGCTCAAGAAAAATAAAAAAGTCAGCCCGTTTGCGCACCGGGCTCAAATGGTTCGGCTGGCGGTTCGAGAAAACCGGCGTTTCAAGGTTTCGACGATAGAGCAAGAAAGAAAAGGGGCATCCTACGCAGTTGAAACTTTGGCCTTGTTGCGAAGAAAACATCCGAACGTTTGCTTTTATTTTCTACTTGGCGCGGATAATTTGGAGAGTTTCAAAAAATGGAGGGAGCCGGAGAAAGTCTTTTCTATGGCCGTGCCGGTCTTTGCTCATCGCCCAAATTTCTCTGGTAAGATGCCCGGCTGGTTAAAGCGGGCTATTTGGTTGGGCAATCCCCGTTTGGAAATCTCTTCGACCGCTCTGTGCGCCCGCATCAAATCCGGCCGGTCGATTCGCTATTTAGTGCCGGAAGCGGTTGAGCGGTATGTACGCAGAAATGGCTTGTATCGCTAACGTTTGCCTCCGGAAAAGTTTCGGAAAAGAAAGAAACTTTTTCACAATCGTAAATTTTTGTTGACAAACCGGTTCGGGGGCTTCTATTTAAGCATCGCTTTAAGGCGAGGAGGGATGAAAATGAAGACGCGCCGGAGCCGAAGAAAAATCTTCGGAAAGGTTCAAAACTTAGCTCTTTTGGTTGTTGTCTTATCGTATGTTTCCAGTTGGGGGGAGACGAGACGGATTAATTCCTTTGGAGACCGGTACCACCGCAGCGGGCTTTTGGAGCCGAGGCGGGTTGTCGACATTCCGGCCGCCGCTTCTTTACCTCGCGGAGTTTTTGAAATCGACGGGAAGGTTTATCCTTCCGGCGGCGCTCTGGCAGCCGTCAACATCGGCATTACCAGCCGCTTTATGTTTGGGATTTCCTATGGCGCCCAAAATCTGGTCAGCGACCAGGCCCCCAAGTGGAACCCGCGGGTGGAATTTTTTGCCAAGTACAAATTCTTTGACGAGACCTGGTATATGCCCGCGATTGCGCTCGGGTTTGAATCCCAGGGATACGGTCCGTACGACCGGCAATTTGACCGCTACACCATCAAGGCCAAAGGTTTTTTTGGGGTGGTTACTAAAACCTATGACTTGGGCACCCTTTCAACTGGTCTTTCCGGGGGGATAAACTACAATCCTTTGGAAGGCCGAAAAGACCGCGATAAAAATCCGAGCTTTTTTATGGGAGCGGACGCCCGTATTTCCAACTACGTCGCTTTTCTGGGGGAGTATGATTTCGCCTTTGACGACGACAGCAAAAAACAGCTCTTTGGGCGCGGCTGGGGATACTTTAATCTGGGCGTGCGCTGGCTTTTTTCCGAAAGTCTCTGGCTGGAAGCCGACTTCCGGGATATGTTTCAAAACCGGACGGGGGTCAGCAGCTTCGGGCGGGAATTGCGCTTGATTTACGTCGAGTCGTTTTAGGCCGGAATTTTTTCTTTAATCGCCGGCTCGGCAAAGAGGGGAGGGGCGGCAGGTTTCTTTTTTTTAGGATGCTCCCCAATTTGCCCGTACGCCTTTTTGGCTATCGCCAAAGGGGTTTTGAAAAAAATAAGGCCTAAATCATCCAAAACGGTTCTTTTTTGCAAATAGCGGAGATCCAACCGAGCCCGCTTTTCCATATGATTTTCGGTGTAGAAATCCATGGCATCCTCGGCGGGGATTTCATCCTCCATTTCCAAAAAATAGAATAACGTCCCGGGGGAGGTCAGCCCCGGCGTGTAATCCAGAACTTCGGCGGCGCGCGGGGTAAAATTTGCCACTAACTCCGGCACGTCCGGGCGGGGCCCGACGAAAGCCATTTCACCTTTCAGCACGTTGAAAAGCTGCGGGAGTTCATCAAGCTTGGTTATTCGGACAATTTTCCCCACCCGCGTGATGCGGGAGTCGGCCTGGGCGGTGACATTCCCCTTTTCCCAGGCTCGGTCCACCATACTGCGGAATTTAAACAGATAAAAAGGCTTGCCGGCTTTTCCCACCCGCAATTGCCGGAATAAGGCCGGGCCTTCGCTGTCCAATCGAATCCAGATGGCCAGAAAAATCCAGATAGGAGCGGTCAAAAGCAAAAGTAGGAAAGCTAAAGCAAAATCAAGCCAGCGCGGCATCAACTTATTATTACACCTTCGGACGCACAATGTCAACAAAGAAGTTGACCGTACGACATAGGACAGTAGATTAAAAGCGTGTCCGAAGTTTTGAAGCTGGCCGGACTTTTTGGAATAGTCATTTTCTTTCTTCGACTTAAGGCCCCTTTGAGCCTGTCTCTTTTGATCGCTTCATTGGCGGGCGGATTTTTTTTTCAACTCTCGCCCTCTCAAATGGTATCGGCTTTTCAAGAAGGACTTTTTAGCTGGAACAGCTGGCACCTTCTGGGGTGCATTTTAACCATCACCACTTTGGGCAGCCTTTTGCGGCGCCGGGGAAAGCTGGCCGATATGGCTTTAGGGGCAACATGGATTCTAAAAAGCCGGAAGGCCGCATTGGGAGCCGTTCCGGCTTTGATTGGAATGATGCCGATGCCGGGGGGTGCTTTGCTTTCCGCCCCGATGGTGGAGGAGCTGGACGTAAAGAAGGAATTGACCCCCGAACAAAAATCCTCGATTAACTATCTTTTCCGGCACGTGATGGAGTTTCTTTTTCCTCTTTATCCCGGAATTTTGCTTTATGCTTCGCTTTTGAAAACTCCGGTTTTCAACTTGGTATATGCGCTCATACCTCTTTTTGTAGTTTTGCTTTTGGGAAGCTCGTGGTATTTGAAAAAGAAAGTCCGGCTTTCTTCTACCACAGACTTTTCTACAAAGACTTCACAAGGCTGGAAACTTTTGCTTTCCGGTTTATGGCCGGTGCTTTTAATAGTCAGTCTGTCTCTGGGGTTTCATCTTGATATTCTATACTCCCTGCTCGCAACGTTGCTCTTAGGGGTTCTCTATTTTCGGTCCAATACTCGGGAGTTTTGGCTTTCTCTGAAAGAAGGAATAGGTCGGGAGACCATTTTTTCCATTCTTTCCATTATGGTATTTCAGAATATCCTGGGCGCTTCCGAGGGAATTCGCGAATTGCCCGTTTTCTTCGCCTCCATCAACCTGCCGCCGTGGGTTCCGGTCTTTTTTATTCCGCTTATTGTGGGTCTTCTAACCGGAATGACCACCGCCTATTTGGGCTTGACCTTTCCCGTTCTCTCCGGTTTTCTGGTTCCGCATACCCAATTTATTGACTTCGGTATGGTAATGCTGGCTTACGCCGGAGGATTTTTAGGCATAATGGCATCTCCGGCGCACCTCTGTTTAGTCTTAACTTACGATTTCTTTAGGCCCAAAAAACTGGCCGTTTACCGTCAGATGCTTTTTCCTCTTTTTGGGGTTGGAGCGGCGGCCCTGCTTCTTTTCTTTGCCGGTTTTCCTTGGGGAAAGATTCGATAGCTGTTTTAGCAATTTAGACGGTCAAGTAAATGCCCAATTTGGCCGATTAAGCTAAAAGGGAGTTTAAGCAAGGGGGCTATATGAGTGATGTAACAATGGTAGTACTTTCGTTGACTTTAATTGTTCTTACCTGGACGGTAGTAAAAATCAACGAGAGAATTGGCGAAACCCAGCGGATGATGAAACAGATGGTTGAGACAAAAGACCATTCCCCGGCTGGTGAAGTGAACACTAAGTTAGCCGATTAAGCAACTAAGAGGTTTAATAAGAGAGAAATTATGGGCGACTTTACGGCAATAGCCATTTCGGTTTCCGTGATAGCTCTCACCTGGGCGGTTGTAAAAATTAATGAGCGGATTGACGACACCCAGCGAAAGCTTAAAAGAATAGACGAAGACCTGCAAAAATTGAGTTTGGGGCAGAGGACCAATCCCCCGGCCTCGACCCGCAAATCATTAGTCAATGCGTAAGGTCTCGCAACTGATTTTGAAGGCCGCCTGTAAGGCGGCCTTTTTCGTTTCCCCTTATTTTTCTTATATTGCTTTCGATGGAAAAAAAGCTCCGCTTGTTTTTGGTGGATGGCTCGGCTTTGGCTTACCGCTCCTATTTCGCCTTTATCCGCAACCCTTTAATCAATTCCCGGGGCGAAAATACCTCCGCTGTCTTCGGCTTCGCCAATTCCCTTTTTAAGATTCTCAACGAGCAAAAGCCGGAATATTTGGCGGTGGTATTTGACACCAAAGCCCCAACTTTCAGGCATAACCTGTACAAAGAGTACAAATCCACCCGCGCCAAAATGCCGGAGGATATGGTCACCCAGCTGCCCAAAATCCGCGAGCTGGTGGAAAAGATGAACTTGCCTTTGATAGAAAAGGATGGGTACGAAGCGGACGATTTAATCGGTACGATTGCGGTTCGCGCCGCCGGCAAGAAGGTTCAGGCAGTTATTGTCGCCGGCGACAAAGACTTTATGCAATTGGTCAGTGACGACATTGTGATGATGATACCTCAAAAAGGGGGAGAGGAAATAGAGTTTCTGGACGAGAAGGGGGTGGCAAAGAAGATGGGCGTGCCGCCGGAGCAAGTCATCGATTTGCTGGCCCTGATGGGGGATACTTCCGACAACGTCCCCGGCCTTCCCGGAGTCGGCCCCAAAACCGCCGTGGAATTGATTCAACAGTTCGATACGGTAGAAAAACTTTTGGGGAAAGCGGCTACGATTAAGAAGGAAAAATTGCGGGAGACCGTGTTGTCGCATAAAGAGGACGCCTTGCTTTCCAAAAGACTGGTGACCATCGATACCGACGTTCCTTTTCCCTGGAAGTTAGACGATTTCAAGCTGCGCCCCTTTGACCCGGTAACCTTAAAGGACTTTTTCATCGAGATGGAATTCCGAGCCCTGTTGAAATTCGTAGGGGACATTCCTGAAAAAGCCGAGAAAGTCAGTTATCATACCATCCACAGCATTGCAGAATTGGAAAAGCTGGTTGAACGAATTAAGAAAAAAGAAAAATTCGCTTTCGACACGGAAACCTCGGCATTAGACCCTCTGGAAGCCAGCTTGGTCGGGATTTCGCTTTCTGTTAAGGAAAAAGAGGCCTACTACGCTCCCGTTGGTCACCGAGAAGGGAAAAACCTTCCGCTCGCTGAAACGTTGGAAGTTTTGAGGCCGGTTTTATCCGACCGAGGTTTGGTTTTAGTCGGCCAAAACATAAAATACGATTATCAGGTAATGAAAAGGTGCGGTTTGGAAATCAAAAACAGGCTCTTTGACACGATGGTGGCCTCCTATCTGTTAGACCCGTCCAGCCGCCAGCACGGGCTGGATTTTCTGGCCCTCAAATTTTTCAGCCACAAGATGATTCCGATAACAGATTTAATCGGCTCCGGAAAAAACCAGCGCTCGTTTGCCGAAACCGACGCTGCCGCCGCAACGGAATATTCCGCCGAAGATGCCGATTTCACCCTGCGGCTCGAAGAGGCTTTGGCGCCGAAGCTGGCCGAAACAAAACTGGACGAGCTTTTCTGGAACATTGAAACCCCCTTGATACCGGTTCTGGTCCAGTTGGAAGCCAACGGCGTCAAGCTGGATACCAAACTTTTGGCGGAGATGTCCAAAGAACTGCAAAAAGATTTGGTCAAACTGGCCAAAAAAATATACGACTTTGCCGGGCACGAATTCAACATCAATTCCCCTCAACAGTTGGGGAAAGTCCTGTTCGAAGAGCTAAAGCTCAAATCGAAGCGCAAAACGGCCAAGAAAACCTCGCTTTCCACCGACGTCGGTGTTCTGGAAGAGCTGGCCAAAGAGCACGGCTTGCCGAAGCTGATTCTGGAATACCGCTCGCTTTTCAAATTGAAATCGACCTACGTAGATGCTTTGCCTGCCTTGATAAAGCCCTCCACCGGCCGTCTGCATACTTCGTTTAACCAGGTGGTGGCGGCCACCGGCCGTTTGAGCTCGGTCGAGCCGAATTTGCAAAACATTCCGATTCGCACCGAGCGGGGGGGAGAAATTCGCAAGACCTTTATCCCTCCGAGCTTGGAGTATCAGATATTGTCCGCCGATTATTCCCAAATCGAGCTGCGTTTGTTGGCCCATTATGCTGACGATAAGGCGATGATTGAAGCCTTCAAACGGGACGAAGATATCCACGCCCGCACGGCGTCAGAAGTTTTTGGTGTTTCTTCCGGCAAAATCACCCCCGAACAGCGGCGGGTGGCGAAGATTGCCAATTTTTCCATCGTTTATGGCGGCTCGGCTTACGGTTTGGCCCAGCAAACCGAAATGGACCCCAAAGATGCCAAAGTTTTTATGGAAACTTACTTTGCCCGCTATCCGGGGGTGAAGGAATTTCAACAAAAAGCCATCGCCCAAGCCCGCGAAGATGGCTTCGTTACCACTCTTATGGGTCGCCGCCGGTTTATTCCGGAAATCAACTCCGAAAATTTCCAGCTCCGCTCCTTTGCCGAGCGAACCGCCATCAACACCCCCTTGCAGGGTTCGGCGGCCGACGTCATCAAAGCGGCGATGATTGCCGTGCACGGCGAAATGGCCGACTGCCAATCCAAAATGATACTTCAAGTACACGATGAACTGGTTTTTGAAGCGCACAAATCGGAATTGAAATGGCTGAAGGAGATGGTGAAAGAAAAAATGGAAGGGGTTTTGAAGTTGAAAGTTCCCTTGAAAGTCGATATCGGCGTCGGCCCCAACTGGCTGGAGGCGAAAGCATAGCAAAAGTTCCCGTCATCGGTTTAACCGGCGGCATCGCTTCCGGCAAAACCACCGTTGCTGTTTTTTTCAAAAAATGGGGCGCGGTTGTCATCTCCGGCGATGAACTGGGCTGGAAGGTCCTGCAAAACAATACCGTTCAACGAAAGCTGGTCGCTCTCTTCGGACAGGAAGTCATCTCCAAAGGTCAAATCAACCGCCCAATTTTAGGCCCCAAAGTTTTTGCCGATAAAAAAACACTTTTACGCTTCAACCGCATCGTTCACCCGCCCTTGATTGCTCTCTTAAAAAAAGAAGTTCAAAAAACCCGCTGGAAAAAATGCAAGGCCATAGTCATCGACGCTGCCCTCTTAGCTGAATGGAAAATTCCTATGAAAATCGACTTTTTGCTTATGGTTCATTCCCCCAAAGAAATCCAATTGAAACGGCTTATGGCCAAAAGTCTCTCCCGCAATGAAGCCTTGCGCCGCGTTGTCTCCCAAATGCCCTATCGCCGGCGCCGCCGCCTTTCCGATGCCGTTTTATTTAATAACGGCAGCATCCCCCAATTGCATCAAAAATCCCGGACCATCTGGAAAAAAATAATCGGGACATAGGGGAGAGTTACCTCGCCCAATTTCCGCTTGGTTTCCCCTTCCAAAATTCTTATTTTTGAACGATGAAAGAATTTGACAGCCAATGACGGACGGCTATATTCCCGGCTTTCGAAAATAGTGGGGACACGGCGCGCCGGTCCCCTACAAAAAAGAGGAAAAGGACACCTTGGCAAACCTGTATAACCTTTCGATACCGGAACTGAAAGAAAAAGCGCTCGGAATCCGGCGCGATATCATCACGATGTTGGTTCCCGCCAAATCAGGCCACACCGGCGGGCCGCTATCTTTTGCGGACGTCGGCACGGCGCTTTTTTTTCACGAACTGACCTATGACCCGCGGCGGCCCAAATGGGAGGGGCGGGATATGTGGTTTTGGTCTTTTGGACACGTCACCCCGATTCATTATTCGCTTCTGGCCGAAGCGGGCTTTTTCCCGAAGCGCGATTTATTAAAATTTCGTCAATTTGACGGGCATCTGCAAGGCCATCCTTCCTGCCTGGATACCCCCGGCGTGGAAGTCTCCTCCGGCTCGCTGGGCCAGGGGCTTTCCATCTCCGTTGGTGCGGCTCTCGGCTCTCGATTAGATGGGCATTCGCGCCGGATTTATGCCTTGATGTCGGACGGGGAACAGCAGGAAGGGGCCATTTGGGAAGCGGCGATGTCGGCCGGGCATTACAAGTTAGATAATTTGTGCGGAATCATCGACTACAACCAGGCTCAAATCGATGGCCGGGTGGAAGATATAATGGGGATCGCCCCTCTGGCGGACAAATACCGCGCTTTCCGCTGGCATGTGATTGAAGTGGACGGGCATAATTTTGAACAGATTTTGACCGCTTTTGCCGAGGCCCGTCAGGTTAAAGGAAAGCCGACGGTGATTTTGGCCCACACCATAATGGGGAAAGGGGTTTCCTTTATGGAAGACAAATACGAGTGGCACGGCAAGCCGCCGACACGGGAACAGGCGGATAAGGCGCTGGCCGAATTGGGAACGACTTTTGACGAATGGTATAATTATCTGGCTTCCTGCGCGGAGCCGGTTTATCCGCAAAAGCTTTCGGGAGTTTTGACATAGTGGCGGCGGCAATGAAAAAAACCCGCGAAGGGTTCGGCCACGCCTTGGCCGAGCTGGGGGAAACTAATCCGAACGTCGTCGTTTTAGTCGGCGATCTGGCCTCCTCCACTATGGTGCATTTTTTCGCCCAGAAGTTTCCGCAGCGCTTTTTCCAGATGGGGGTGGCGGAGCAGAATATGTCCAACGTCGCCGCCGGCCTTTCGCTTACCGGCAAAATTCCGTTTTTCGCCACCTATGGCGCTTTTGCCGCCTGCCGGGATCTGGATATGATTCGGGTGACCACCTGCTATTCCAATTTGAACGTCAAAATCGGCGGGGCGCACGGCGGCATTTCGGTCGGGCCAGACGGCGCCACCCATCAAGCGTTGGAAGAGTTTGCCATTATGCGCTCCCTGCCGAATATGAAAGTGATTTGCCCCTGCGACTATTGGGAAACCAAAAAAGCGACCAAAGCGGCGGCGGAAATCTGGGGACCTTTCTACATCCGGATGGGGCGGGAAGATGTGCCGGTCGTATCCGATGAAAACACTCCTTTTGAATTCGGCAAGGGACTGGTAATGCGCAAAGGGAACGATTTGGCCATCATCGCTTGCGGAATTATGGTTTATGAAGCCCTCGAGGCGGCTGAAGTTTTGTCTCGCGAAGACCATATTGAAGCGCGGGTTATAAATATGCATACGCTCAAGCCGCTGGACGAAGAAATCATTGTCAAAGCGGCGCGCGAATGCGGCTGTCTGGTCACCGCCGAAGAGCATCAAATTTACGGTGGGTTGGGCTCGGCTGTGGCGCAGGTTACCGCCTGGTATCATCCGGTGCCGGTGGAAATGGTGGCGATGTGGGACCGCTTTGGTCAATCCGGGAAACCGGAGGAACTTTTAGTCGCCTTCGGAATGAAATCGACCAATATCGTCGAAAAAGCTCGCAAGGCGCTGCGCCGCCGGGATCACAGAGGCAATGGAAAGTAGGGGCGGTTCGCGAACCCCCCCTGCATATCCCCTTTTGTCCCCCTTAATAAGGGGGACAGACCCGCCAAAGGCGGGTCAGGGGGTCAAAGCGATGAGTTTTCTTGAAGCCGGCCCCGTCTTTGTGCGGGGCACTTTTTTATGGGTGATTGGACAAGGGCTATACAGACTATGACTTCTGTGACAAAATATCGAATTTCCTTCTTTTTTCGCGATAACGTATCTGACCCTTTGAGAACAATTGAAGAGATTCTTCATGGCTTAAGGCAGAGAACCTTTAAAATCGAAAATGAGAAGAGGTGGTATCATAAGAAGTATGGTTCTGAAATATTATGGGATTCCAATTTACGTAATAAAACTTTAATTGCAACAGTGCAAAGTAGATCCCGTGAAGACGCTGCAATTACTTGTGGTTCACTGCTAGGTGGATGCTCAGAAACGCAGATAGTTATTTGAAAAGAATGGAGCAGGATTTATGAGCAACATACTATCGGAGAAATTGCTTTGCGGTTAGCCGAACGGATGTCCCGCTTGGGGACGGAGACCGCCTTCGAAGTTTTGGCGCGAGCACGGGCTTTGGAAGCGGCCGGCCATGAAATCATCCACCTCGAAATCGGCGAACCGGATTTTGATACACCGGAGTTCATCCGCAAGGCCGCCCAGAAAGCGATGGATTCCGGTTATACTCACTATACTCCCTCCGCCGGTCTTCCCGAAGTGCGGCAAGTAGTGGCCGAACATCTTTCCAAAAAAGTAGGTGTTACCTACAAGGCGGAAAATATCGTCATTACCCCCGGTGCCAAACCGGTAATGTTCCTTTCCATTCTGGCCTTGATTGAAACCGGCGACGAGGTGATTTATCCCAATCCCGGCTTTCCGATTTACGAATCGGCGGTCAACTTTGTCGGCGGCAAAGCGGTGCCATATCCCTTGGAGGAAGCCGACGGCTTCAAAATGGGAGGGGAGAAGCTCAAACGTCTGGTCACCGACAAAACCCGGATGCTGATTTTGAATTTTCCACACAACCCAACCGGCGCGGTGATGGGTAGAAAAGAACTGGAAGAAGTTTTTGAAGTTATCAAAAACCGGGATATCTGGGTGCTTTCGGATGAAATTTACTCCCGAATTTTGTACGGCGGAAAACATGTCTCCATCGCTTCGTTTCCCGGAATGGCAGAGCGGACCATCGTTCTGGATGGGATGTCCAAGGCGTACGCCATGACCGGCTGGCGGCTCGGCTTCGGCGCAATGCCGGAAGCGCTGGCGCAGGCGGTCACGAAATTAGCCATCAACGATTTTTCCTGCACTTCCGCATTCAGTCAAAAAGCGGTCGAGGCGGCTTTGACCGGCCCGCAGGATGAAGTCGATAAAATGGTGGCGGAATTCAAATCGAGGCGGGATTTAATCGTTGCCGGTTTGAAGGAAATCCCCCGCCTTTCAGTAACCGTGCCGGAAGGGGCCTTCTACGTCTTCCCCTCGATAAAAGATTTTGGCAAATCTTCCAAGGAAACGGCCGATTATCTATTAGAGAAGGCGGGGGTGGCCTGTCTGTCCGGCACCGCCTTTGGAAAATTCGGGGAAGGATATATACGATTCTCATACGCCAATTCGCAAAAAAATATCCGCAGGGCTTTAGAAAAAATAAAAACGGCTTTAGCGAAGTTTTGAAAAAGTTTTTTTTACTTTTCCTTCTCGTCGGGGGAGAATTAAGGGCGCAAAGCCTTCCAGCTCTGGCCGACACGATTTTTTCTTCCTCTGTTTTCAAAAAAACCAAAGTAGCCGCCGCTTTCTTTTCGCTTTCCGAAGGGATTTCAATTTACTCCAAAAATCTGGCCGTGCCGATGGTTCCGGCCTCCAACGCCAAGCTGGCGACTTCCGCCGCCGCTCTGCATTATCTAAAGCCGGACTTTCGTTTTGAGACTTCCTTCTGGATTAAAAGGGAAGAGGAGGGGAATTCGGCCCTTTCCGTTTTGGTTTTAAAAGGGACCGGCGACCCTTCCATTTCCGGACGAGATCGTCCAAGCCCATATGAAATTCTGGAATTTTGGGCGGATTCGCTGGCCAACCGAGGTATCAAAAAAATCGGCCATCTTGTTTTGGATAACCGCTACTTTGAAGGCCCCGCCATCCAGCCGAGCTGGCAGGGAAAAGACCTTTCATTCTGGTATGCCGCTCAAACCTCAGCTCTTTCCTTTCAGGACAACTGCGTGGCTTTGCGCTTTTATCCAAGCCGCAAGATCGGCTTACCGGCAAGGATTGTTCTGGAGCCGGATTTCGGCTATCTCAAAATGGTCAATCGCAGCCGCACCGGGCCGCGCAGAAGCCGATATACCCTGGATGAAGATTATCATCGCAAACCGGGCACCAACACCGTAACCTTTTTTGGCAAAATTCCCCTATCCAATTCCGGCGACTCCGACTTCGTCACCGTACACGAACCAGCTCTTTATCTGGCCCATACCGTTCGGGAAATCTGGAAAAGAAAGGGGATTTCGGTAATTTCGCAGGCCCTTTTCTGGGAAAAGTCGAAGCTGGCCGAGGATAGTTTGAAAAAACTTTTCGTCTGGCGTTCCGATTCGCTCTCCAACATTTTGAAAGTAGTCAACAAAAATAGTCAGAATTTCTATACCGAGCAAATTTTGAAAACGATTGGAAAAGAGATCGAAGGAAAAGGAAGTTTTGAAGCAGGTTCGGCCGTGGTCGGTCGTTTTTTACAGCAGGCCGGACTTTCCCAATCCGACTACTATCTGGCCGATGGCTGTGGACTTTCGGCCCAAAACCGCTTTACTCCGGCCGGGTTCATCAAGCTTTTGCGGTATATGTATGAATCCCCGCTTTTTCCGTATTATTTCGAATCGATGGCTATTCCCGGGGTCGACCGTTCCGTCCGCAATCGAATGAAGAGGGACTCTTTGTCAGTTAATTTCCGCGTAAAAACCGGCCTGGTTAACGGCAGCCGGACGCTCTCCGGCTATTTCAAATCCAAAAGCGGCAAGCTGTACTGCTTTTCCATCCTGGTGAATGGGTCGAAGTTAAACAGGCCGCTCGTTGACGATGCCGTGGACCGACTTTGTCTTGCGGCTGTCCGCTTACTTCCTTGATGAATCGCCAGAACCTTTTCGGCCGCCCCAGCTTTTTGCGGGTGGATTTGGACCGGTTAGCAAGGAATATTCGCATCATAAAAAAACGACTGGGCCAAGCGGTCGAGTTGATGGCGGTTGTCAAAGCCGAGGCCTACGGTCACGGGGCGTTGCCGGTGGCCCGGGTTGCCCTTGCGGCAGGAGCTACCTCATTGGGGGTAGCAATTGTGGAAGAAGGCATCCTCTTGCGCCGGGCCGGAATAAAAGTTCCAATCGTTGTTTTTTACCCTGATTTTTCTTACCGCGCGCCGCTTATCGCACGCTATAATCTCATTCCCACGGTTATTGATGAAAAGTTCGGCCGGTCCTACTGGAACGCCTGCCAAAAGCTAAAAAAGAAGGCTCCCTTCATTGTTAAACTGGAGACCGGTCTAAATCGTTACGGCCTTCCCTTAAGCGAAGCCCTGAAATTGACCCGGTCGCTCTTGCGCCTGAAGGGAACCGAACTGTGGGAGTTGGCTTCGCATTTGGCCACGGCCGGCGAGGAGACCGGGTTTGCCCGCCTGCAGGTCCAGAGAATAAAAGAAGCGATGAAAGTTTTCGAAAACTCGGGAATTAGGCCGCGCTACGTCAGTTTGGCCAACAGCGGGGCGGTTATAGACTTGCCGGAATCTTTCTTCAATCTTGCGCGGGTTGGCGTTTTGCTTTTTGGCTATCCCTCTGAAACGGCGGCTGGAAGCTCATTGCCCGTTCGGCCGGTAATGTCCTTGGAAAGTAAAATAGCCCAGCTCAAGGCCATCGAGGCGGATGAAACCGTGAGTTACGGACGGGAGTTTACCGCTGCGAGTCGCAGGTTAATTGCGACTTTACCGCTCGGTTTTTCGGATGGCTATCCCCGGCACTTGGGGAACAAGGGATGGGTTTTAGTGCGCGGTCAAAGGGCGTCGGTGGTTGGTCGAATAGCGATGGATGCCATTATGGTTGATGTTTCCGATATTCAAGGCGTCCGACCCGGCGACCGGGTAGTTTTATTGGGAGAAATGGGGAAAGAAAAAATAACCGCAGAGGATTTGGCCCATTGGATTGATACTTCTGGATACGAAATTATAACCCGTATGGGCACCCGCCTGCCGATTGAATACGCGGGCAAGGCGGCACGCCTCCTTAAATTACGATGAAAGGCCTGGTCAAAATCCCAGTTGCCGACTTGCGTCGCGAGCCTTTCTTCAATTCTGAACGGGTCAGTCAGGCCTTGTTTAACACCGCCGTAGAACTTGGAGATGAGAAAGAGAATTACATTTCTGCCATTTTGAACGATGGCTATCAGGGCTGGATATATAAAAAACACTTAGCTTTTCCATTAAATTCAAACGTTTCGGCTGACAGTTGGAAGGTCGCTGTTCCCTTTCTTTCTGTTTATTCGTCTGACAAAAAAGCAAAAGTTTCTGCTCTTCCCTTTAATGCTTCCGTCCGGGTTTTCAAAAAAGCAGGTAATTGGTTTCAGGTTGGTTCCCAGGATAAAGTCCTTGGTTGGGCCAAAAAAGAGGGGATTTTGGAACCGAGGAAAATAAAGTTTTCTGTGGCGGACTTAATCAAAAAAGGTCTGGAATTTCCGGGATGTCCTTATCTATGGGGCGGCATTTCGCCTTTTGGGTTTGATTGCTCCGGCTTTTTGTTCACCCTTTTCGACTATTTTGGTAAAAACATTCCACGCGATACCTCTGAACAGATTAAGATGGGGGAAGAAATTCCGTTTGCGAAAATTAAAGCCGGTGACCTGCTCTTTTTCCCCGGCCACGTCGCGATGTACGCTGGCAAAAACAGAATTTTACACGCCAACTTGCGGGGAGGGGGTGTGACTCTTGACTCCATCCGGAAAGTTGACAAAAATTACAACCCCGTTATTGAAAAACTCACTTGTGTCCGGCGAGTCGAATGAAACTGGTAAAACCAAAAGCCCTTTTTCCCGGTGCCACCATCGGCATCGTCGGCCCAGCTTCTTGGGCTAAAGATGCTAAACTGCACAGGGGCTTGAAGTGGCTTGTGAAGTCCGGCTTCAAAACAAAATTGTTTTTATCTCCCAAGCAAAAATACGGCTACCTTTCCGGGCCGGACGAAGTGCGCGCCCGACTGTTCAATCAGGCTTTTGCCGACAAAGCCGTTGATGCCATCATTTGCGCTCGGGGCGGCTACGGTGCGCTGCGCATTCTGGACAAAATTGATTACCCGCTGATACGAAAAAACCCAAAAATCTTTGTCGGTTTTTCCGATATCACCGCCCTGCATATGACTCTTTACAAAAAAGCCGGTTTGGGCACCTTTCACGGCCCGATGGTGGCCGATTTTGGCACTACTTATAATCGTCAATATCTTTTGCAAATTCTCTCTTCCAAAAAGCCATTCGGCCCAGTCAAGTTGCCAAAAGGACGCAAGCCAAAATTTCTCCGGCCCGGAAAAGCAAACGGGCCGCTTTTGGGTGGGAATCTTTCGCTTGTCGCCAAGCTATGCGGAACGCCCTTTATGCCTTCTTTCAAGGGGGCGATACTTTTTCTGGAGGACACCGGGGAGTATCCTCACCGCATCGACGGCTATTTGGCGCAGCTTCGGTTAGCCGGTATTTTTAAGCAAATTTCCGGTTTGATTTTGGCCGAATTTACTGATACTAAACGTCCAAAGAAGGACGGTTTCACGCTTCCCTTGCAAACAATTTTTCAAGATTATTTTGCCCAAGCTCCATTTCCTGTTGCCCTGAATTTCCCCTTCGGCCATTCGCGCGACAAATTCACCCTGCCGCTCGGCGTTCGCGCCACGCTTGATTCCCGCAAAGGCAATCTGGTTTTGCACGAGGCAGGCGTGCGATGAAGCAGCTGGAATGGGAGTCGTATTTTCTTACGCTCAAGCACCCCTTCCGCATCTCCCGCTCGGTCATCGACCAACGCGAAGTCATCTTCGTCCGCTTCGGCAAGGGGGTCGGCGAGGCATCTTTTTCGGCCTATTACGGGGAAACGCGCGAAAAAGTCATCGAGGCCTTCGAGCGGGTCGATGGAAAACTTTCCGATAACCCGCTGGATGTTGAAAAAAACCTGCAAATAATTGAAGAGCAGGCCGGGACTGTAAAGTCGACACGTGCCGCTCTGGAAATGGTCTTGCTGGACAACGCCGCTCAAACTTTGGGGCGGCCTTTGTATGCTTACCTGGGACTGTCAAAACCCCAGACCATTAAAACCTCGATGACCATCGCTTTGGCGGAGCCGGAGGAAATGGCCGAGCGGGCAAGAGAAGCGGCCGGGTTTTCGGCTTTGAAATTGAAAGTTGGCGTCGAGGATGACATCGAAAGAGTGGAAGCCGTGCGTAAAGTCACCAACCAACCGATTCGCGTCGATGCCAACGGCGGCTGGACGGTGGAGGTTGCCATTGAAAAAATCAAGAAACTGAAGGAGCTCGGTGTTGAGTTTATCGAGCAGCCGCTTGCAAAGGATGATTTGGAAGGGTATCGGCGGCTTTCAAAAGAATCGGCACTGCCGGTCTGGGTGGATGAGTCGGTTATTACACTGGATGACTTGAAGAAACTGAAAGGTTTGGTTTCCGGCCTGGTTTTGAAAATACAAAAAATGGGCGGTCTTAAACCGGTTCTTGAGGTTGCCTATCTGGCCCGGGCAATGGGAATGGGGGTGATGCTGGGCTGTATGGTGGAATCTTCCGTCGGCATTGCCGCCGGATGCCACATCGCCGCCGTTTGCGATTATATTGACCTGGATGGAAATCTGCTTGTTACCAACGACCCTTATGAAGGTCTTGTTTTATCCGGTGGGAATTGGCAGCTTCCAGAAGGATTTGGATTGGGAGTGAAAAGAAAGTGAAAAAAATCATTTTTGTTTGGGTGTTGGTGTGCTCCTTGGGTGCCAGCATCCAAGCCGAAGAGCTTTTCGTCAAAGTTATCTATCCCGACAGCCATCAAATTATCGGCCCGGTCGACTCCAATTTTATATTCGGCTCGATCACACCGGGAGCAAAACTCGTTATAAATGGGATTCCCGTAGATGTCCATAAAAATGGCGCCTACCTTGCTTTCTTGCCTGTTTCAGAAGGAGAATTTGTTTATCATTTCGAAGCCGAAAAGAAAGGCCAAAAGGCAACTCTGGATTGGCCGGTTCTAATTTCCCCCAAACCGCGTTCCGTTCCGCCGGACAGCTTAGCAATCCGCTTTGGCTCATCTTCACCGATCGATTCAATCTTCGGTTATCCGGGGGAGCTTCTCAACATTTCCTTTGCCGGGACGCCTGGCCTGAACGCTTTTTTCAAAGTCGAAGCGGTTGAGGGGGAGTTCCCGATGGCCGAAACAATTGTGCCGTCTCGCAGCTCCGACACGCTGGCCGGTAGCAGCTCCGTTTTCGCTTTGGGCGCGCTTCCCGAATCGAGCGGCTCCGGCTTTTACACCGGAGTTTTTCGCCTGCCAGCAACGAAGCTGGCGGGAGCAAAAATAGTCGTTCACCTGGTTAAAAGCGACACCGGACAGAAAAGCTCCATACCTTGCCTTCTTGCTCCCCCGTTAGTCGGGGGAGCGATGGTTTCGCGCTGCGCGGTCGAAACCCTGTTCGCTGCGGTAACGGTCTGGGACCCTTCGGTACCGCGGGTGGCGGAACTGGATGATTCGGTTTCGGTGTTGCGGTCGGCGCCAAACGCCGGATATGTAGCCATCTTTCAACCCAAAGGGGTAAGAGCACTTTTGACCGGCAGAATCGGGCGCTACGTAAAGCTGCAACTGGCCGAAACGCAGTCGGTCTGGGCGCCCGATACGCTCGTTACCGAACTTCCGCCCGGCACTCCGGCACCGAGCGGGTTTGTCTCTTATATCCGTACCTTCGATGCCGGTAAATGGATGAAAATAGTTTTTACCATCGGGCGCAAGCTCCCTTTCCGGGTCGAGGAAGATCCGCTTTTTCCCCGTTTATCGCTTTACATCTACAGCGCCCAGAGCCGGGCAGACTGGATTCGTTACAACGGTTCTGAAGGTTTTATAAAAAACATCCGCTGGACGCAGGCGGAATCAGACGTTTTCCGCGCAGACGTTGATTTAAATGCCGCGGCTCTCTGGGGATATGATGCTTTTTATGAAGAAAACAATCTGGTTTTGCTGGTTAAAAAGCCGCCTTCCAAAGGGGTTTTGAAAGGGGCAACAGTCGTGGTGGATGCCGGCCACACCAATACTCCCACCGAAACCGGCGCCCGCGGCCCCACCGGGCTGGAGGAGCGCCAGGCGAATTTATGGATTGCTTTGGAGCTGGCCAAAATTTTGGAGGGGCGCGGCGCCAAAGTGGTCTTAACGCGGAAGGGAACAGAAGCGGTGCCGCTGTATGCCCGCCCCGAAATCGCCAAGGCGGCCGGGGCCGACCTTTTCATTTCCGTTCACAACAACGCCCACCCGGACGGGGTCAATCCGTTCGTCAGCAACGGCACATCGGTTTATTACTATCACATCCATTCGCAGGAACTGGCACGCGCCGTTCACAAACGGCTTTTGAAAGCCACTCGCCTGCCGGACCAGGGGCTATATTTTGGCAACTTTGCCGTCATCCGTCCCCCGCAGTACCCTGCCATTCTGTGCGAAGTGGCCTTTATGATGATTCCCGAACAGGAAGAGATGCTGCGCTCCAAATCCTTCCACAAAAAGGCAGCAGAAGCAATTGCCAAAGGGATTTCGGATTACTTGAAAGAGAACAGCAAAAAATAGAAGGTTATTTGTTTTTATTCACTAATCACCAATCACTAATCACTGTTTCAGCGCGCCTGCCGTCAATCCTGCAATAATCTGCTTCTGTAACACTACAAAAACCAAAAGCATTGGAATCGTGGCCACTGCCGAGGCGGCAAAAAGATGGGGCCAGTCGATGGCCTGATAGCCTTGATACATAGCTAAGGCCACCGGCAATACTCTTAAATTTTCGGAGGAGGTGAAAAGAAACGGGAAGAGGAAGTTGTTCCAGTTAATCCAGAAGGATTGAATCGCTAAAGCCGCCAGGGCCGGCTTGGCCAGAGGAGCGACGATTGAAAAAATAATCTTCAGCTCACTTGCACCATCTAACTTAGCTGCTTCCTCGAGTTCTATCGGTAACGATAAGATGTATTGCCGTAAAAGCAGAATTCCGAGCGGCGAAACTAAAAACGGAATAATCAGCGCCCAATAGGTGTCATACCAGCCGAGATTTCGTATCAAGAGAAAAAGCGGGATTATTACCACGTGGGTCGGCACGGCCAAAACCGCCAGAATAGAAACGAAAAGGAGTCGATTGGAAACCGAAGGATAGCGTGCTAAACCATAGCCGGCTAAAAGGGCGAAGAATAAATTTCCCAATGTAATTACACCGGTCACGAAAACGGAGTTGAAAAACGCCCTTGTGAAAAGTTTTTGTGAGAGCACATCTTTGAAGTTATCCAGCGTCCAGTCCGGAGAGAGGGCGACGTAAAACATCCAGAAAAAAGGGAAAAGAAAAATTATGGCAAGGATGGCCAGCAAGGTGAATAGAATTGGGTGGCGCATCACACCTTCGCTCCCGTCAACGTTTCCGTCTCTGATTTAAAGCTCTTAAACAGTAAATAGGAAAAGACGGCGATGATGGCAAAAAGCAGATAGGCGGCTGCCGAGGCGTATCCCATTTTAAACCGGTGCAGTCCCTCCTCGTAAATGAAATAGACGGCAGTCGTCGTCGAACTCAGCGGTCCCCCTTTAGTCATCACAAAAATTTCCGTAAACACCTGAAAGGATTTGATGGTGTTCAGCGTCACTATGAAGAAAAGCATCGGCTTTATCGAAGGAAAAGTCACCGCCCAGAAAGTCTGCCAGGCATTGGCTCCCTCCACTTTGGCCGCCTCGTACAATTCCTGCGGCACGTTTTGGAGGGCTACTAAAAAGAGCAAAATGTAATAGCCGATGGCGGCCCAGATATCCATAATCATAATCGAGGGGAGGGCGGTTTTCTCAGACAGCAAAAAGCCTCCGGTCGGAAGCAAAAAGAATTTTCCGAAGAATCGATACAGCCAGCCGCCTTCGGAATACAGTTGGGTAAAAATCAGCGCCACCACCACCAGCGAAGTGATGGTTGGAATAAAAAACGCCGCTTTGAAAAAGCTTTTTCCCCATACCGGACGGTTCAAGGCCAAGGCCAAAAGCAGGGCGAAAACCGTTGTGAACGGCAGGGTTCCCACAACGAAGATAAAGGTATTTTTAAGCGCGGTTACGAAATTTTGGTCGGACAAGAGTTTTTTGAAATTTCCCAGACCAACCCAGTTGACTTCACCCGAAAGTAAATTGTAATCGGCAAACGCCAGAAACAGGGACCAGGCAAGAGGGAAAATCCAGATGACAAGAAGCGTTAAGGTCCAGGGCAGAGGGAGAAGAAATCCGGCCTTGGTTTTTGCCATCGGTTTCTAACTTGGACGATCGTGTGTCGCCCGGCGGTTCAGTTCGGTTTGCACAATAAACCAAACCGCCGGTGAAAAAACTATCCATAAAAGAAAAATAATCCAACGATTCATTTTTTCCGTGCTCACCGTCTGGAAAAGTTCCCCATACTTGTAGTGGGAATAAAGAGCTCCAAAAGGGATGAACAAGAGAACCGTCCACAGCGCCGGGCTGGCATTCTGGTCGTTGCCGAGGAATTTTAATTCCTTGGCGGTCTGATAAAACCAGTATATTACGTAAATCCCGATGGTAATAATGACCAAGCCCACCTGAGCCCACATATTTCTATACTTTACTCCGGTATCCATAATGCCCTCCACTAAGGGTTTAGAAGTGCGTTGATTTTATTGGCGGCTTCATACAACGCATCTTTGGCGCTTTTCTTCTGGTACATCGCTTGCTCCACGGCGGCCTCAATTTCCTGCTCGATTTCCACCCAATGCGGGTTCAGCGGCGAACTTTGCGAAAGTTGCAGCTGCTCGATAAAAGTTTTGTAATTGGCGTCGGATAAAAAGAAAGTGTCTTGCTGGGCGGTCGTGGAAGCCGGCGTCGGTATCAGAGCTTTTTGACAGAAGAAAACCTGGTTATCCGGCCGGACTAAAAATTTAACAAACCGCCAGGCCAGCTCCTTTTTCTTGGATTTGGCCGGAATCGCCAAAAATTCTCCTCCGGCAAAGGAATTTCGATTGGCAATTTTCCCATCCGGAGAAGGCATTAAGGCAGTCGTGTAACCGAACTTAGGAGGATTGTTTTTTATTTTTTTCAAAAGCCAATCTCCGGAGATGACGGCGGCGATTTTTCCCTGTAGGAAAGCGTCATCTAGATTGGCCTGGGTCGCCAAAAAAGAGCGCTGGCAGATATCGGCATAAAACTCCAAAGCTTTCACTCCCTCCGCCGAGTTCAAAAGGCAAGTTTTGCCATCCGCCGACAGGATTTTACCTCCCGCGCTCCAAAAAAAAGGGAGAAATTTTTTGTAGAGGCGATGTCTTTCGGAAGCGTTGGCGCCGAAGCCGTAAATTTTGGGTCTTTCCTTGAGAAGTTTCCAGGTCAAATCGGAAAGCTCGGCCCAGGTGGTCGGCACATCATAAAATCCGGCTTTGTTCAGTAAATCAAAATTGTAAAACATCAGGCGCGTTCCCAAAATCCATGGAACGGCGTAAGTCTTTTCATCCAAAATTCCCGGTTGCCAAAACAAGAGATCATTTTTCAAACTCTCCGACTTTTGTGTTATGTCAAAAAGAAGATTATTCGAAGCATACTCGTAAATCCAATCCGAACCCAACTCCAAAACATCCGGCGGTTGTCCTGCTGAAAAAGCAACCGTAATTTTTTCGTGCCCGTCCGCCCAGGTCAAATCGGTTACTTGAACAGTTACCCCCGGGTTTTCTTTTTCAAATTTAGCCGCCAGCTCTGTGATCAGTGGTTTGGTTTGGGGATCGGTCCAAAACTGCCACCAAGTCAAGGTCCCGGTCTGGTTTTTGGAAGAAGAACACGCGGCGGTGAGAAGAAAAGTTAGAACGGCGATTTTGCGCATCGGGTTGAATAAAACCGGCAGGCCGGTTTCTGTCAACTTTTGCCGGTTTGATTAAACCGGGCGAATGCTTAAATTGCCCGGTGGAAAAGATGATTGGCCAGACCATTTCGCACTATAAAATCCTTGAAAAGTTAGGGGAGGGAGGAATGGGGGCGGTTTACAAAGCAGAGGACATCAAGCTGGGGCGGTACGTCGCTTTGAAATTTCTTCCCGCTTCCCTCGCGGCGGATACCGGCCGGAGAGAGCGTTTTATTGAGGAGGCCAAGGCCGCTTCCCTTTTGGACCATCCCAACGTGGGCACCGTTTACGAAATCGACCAAACGACCGACGGCGGCCAGTTGTTTATCGGTATGGCATATTACGAAGGGGAAACGCTGGAGCAAAAAATTAGCCGTGGGCCGTTGCCGCTGGAGGAAGCGGTTGGCATCGCCATCCAGGCGGCGGAGGGGCTGGCCGCCGCACATGAGCAAAGAATCGTTCATCTGGATGTCAAACCGGCAAATTTGCTTGTCACTCCCAGCGGCGTGGTTAAAATCGTCGATTTTGGTTTGGCGCGGCTGGCCGGCCGCAACGAAAACGCACCATCGGGCACGTTTATGGGGACCGCTTTTTATATGTCGCCGGAGCAGGCGCGCGGCGAGGGGGCGGACCATCGAACCGACATCTGGGCTTTGGGGGTGGTGCTATACCAGATGATTTCCGGGCGGCTTCCTTTCAGCGGCGATTACGAACAGGCGCTCATTTATTCCATTATATACGAAAATCCTCCGAGTCTGAATTGTTCGCCCAGGGAGGCCTCCGAGGAGTTAAACCGGATTTTTGCAAAAGCTTTGGCAAAAAACAGCGGGGCGCGATACCCCGCTATGGGGGAAATGCTGAAAGACCTCCGTTCCCTAAAGAAGAATTTGGTGGAGGGGTTTTCAAAACCCCGGCTGGCGGTTGCGGTTCTGCCTTTTGCCAATTTGAGCTACGAGAAAGATCAGGAGTACTTTTGCGACGGTTTAACCGAGGAGCTTATCAATGCCCTGACGAGAGTAAATGAGCTCCGGGTGGCTTCGCGCACGACGGTTTTCCAGTTTAAGGGAAAAGCAGAGGACATTCGCCAGTTGGGGGGGCGGCTGAACGTGAGCGTGGTTTTGGAAGGGAGCGTGCGGAAATCGGGCGAGCGGCTGCGGATCAGCGTTCAAATGGTCAACGTGGCCGATGGCTATCAGCTCTGGTCGGAGCGGTATGACCGGGTTATGAAAGACATTTTTTCCATTCAGGAGGAAATTGCCCAGGCCATCGTTGCAAAGCTGAAAGTCGGCCTGTTGCCGGAGGAAAAGGCCCGGCTCACCAGACGGCATACCGAAAACTTAGAGGCATATACCCTCTATTTGAAGGGCCGCTACTTTTGGAACCAAAGGACCAAACCGAGTTTGGAAAAGGCGATTGGTTATTTTGAGGAGGCCATCGGGCGGGACCCAAACTATGCCATGGCTTATGCCGGGCTGGCCGATTCCTACGGCCTGCTCAGTTTATACGGGCAGCTTCCTTTGAGTGAATCGTATCCGAAAGCGAAGGCCGCCGCCGACAGGGCCCTGGAAATCGACCCCATGTTGGCCGAGGCGCAAACGTCCCGGGCGCAGATTTCGGCCACCTATGAATGGGACTTTCCAAAAGCGCTGCGGGAGTTCCGGCGGGCGATTGAATTGAATCCAAACTACGGGACCGCCCATCATTGGTATTCCACGGTTTTGACGGAGGCCGGGCGGATGAACGAGGCGCTTGCCGAGATCCACCGGGCGCAGGAGCTGGAGCCGGTTTCGCTAACCATATCCGTTTCGGTGGGGCTGACCTTTTACTACGGCCGCCAGTATGACCGGGCCATAGAGCAGGCCAAAAAGACTTTGGAGTTGGATTCCAACTTTGCCCTGGCGCACCGTTTGTTTGCCATCGCCTGCGAGCGTAAAGGAATGTTTGCCGAAGCGATTGACCAGAACCGGCGATGGGGCGATTTGACCGGCGACGGGGTGAAAACTCGGGTGGCTTTGGGCTATGTTTACGCTTTGTCCAGCCGGCAGAAAGAAGCACGGGAGGTGCTTGAAAAATTCAGACCGGAAGAGAGCCAGCGAAAAGATCTGGCGCCCGGTGTGGCTTTCATCCATACCGCGCTGGGAGATTACGACCGCGCCTTCGAATGGCTGGAAAAAGCTTATCGGAGCCGTTCCGGGGCTTTGACCACCGTCAAGGTTGATCCCCGGCTGGACCCGTTGCGTTCCGATCCGCGGTTTACGGTACTCCTTAAAAAAATGGGCCTGGACGAATAACTCTACTTTTTTTTCTTTGACCTTGACAAAAATTTTAGTCGGCGTAGTTTAATGCTCAACCGATGAACATCCTCATCTGGTTGCCTGCTGAAAAGGTTCAAGTTTTAATTGCATTTCTTTGCGTTGTGGCTGCGCTTTTGGGCGTTTTCCTCCTAAGAAAAAAGGGCAAAATCTTCAAAATTCGCCCACTTCCCGGAGCTGCCGCCATCGAAGAGGCGATTGGCCGGGCCACCGAGATGGGAAAACCGGTTTTTTTCACTTCCGGCACCGGTAAAATCGACCGGATGGCCACTCTGGCCGCCTTGTCGGTTTTAGGTGAGGTGGCTTATAAAACCGCCAACTACGGCACCCCCCTTTTTTATCCCAATAACGACCCGGTAGTGGCCTCGGTTGCGCAGGAGGTAGCCTCCGAAGCCTGCAGTCGCGCCGGCCACCCGGAAGCTTATAAGCCTGAAAATATTTTCTTTGTCACCCAGAGTCAGTTCGGTTACACCGCTCACGCTTCCGGATTGATGGAAAGAATTAAGCCGGCGGCGGCTTTGTATTTTGGCACCTTCGAGGGGGAATCGCTCATTCTGGCCGAAACCGGCTTCGCCCAGGGCTCCATTCAAATCGCCGCCACCGACTCGACCATTCAATTAGCCTTCTTTTTAGTGGCCTGCGATTATACTCTGATTGGGGAAGAACTTTTCGCCGCCGGAGGCTCGGTTTCCGGCAATCAGGATGTAGTGAGTTCGATTGTAGCGCAGGACTGGCTCAAAGCGGCGGTGATTTTGTTTCTGGTAATTGGAGCCATTCTGGCCACATTTACAACTTTTAATCTCGCCTCCAAGCTGTGATCTCTCGGACGGTTTTCTGGATAACTTTGGTCTTTGGCCTCTTTATGCTCTTTCAATTTTTTGTTCCGCTATTCAAACCGGTCCACAGCCGGGTTTTGGACTGGATGCAGGTTATCGAGCTTTCAACCCTTTTGGTTGGCGTTATCGCCTTGGGTCTGCAACATCTCAAAAAAGTCAGCGCGCAAGCTTCCGGCTGGGGGTTTAGCCTGGTCACGTTACTTGGGCTTTTGGCTATGCCAATCGCCGCCATCTTTTGGGGCACCGAGGAAAGCTCTCCTTTTTTCTGGCTTTTTAACAATATGCAGGTGCCGATGCAGGCCACGGTTTTTTCCCTTTTAGCTTTTTTTGTCGCCTCCGCCGCATTTAGAGGATTCCGGGCCCGCTCCTTTCCTGCTTTTCTGCTTTTGGCCTCCGCCGTTATCGTTATGATTGGCCGGGTTCCGGTTGGAACTTTGCTTCCCTTCGATCTCCCGCTTTGGGCGCAAACCATTTTGGACGTTCCCGGCGTGGCGGCCCGGCGAGGAATTTTAATCGGTATCGGCCTGGGCGCCGTGGCTACTTCTTTGCGCGTCATTTTGGGCATCGAACGGGGCTTTTTGGGAGGAAAAGTATGAGCTGGGTTTTAGCCGTTGCCTTGGGACTTTTGTCGATTTACCTCGCCTATCTCCTCTTGAAGCAAAAAGGGCCAAAACATCAGAAAGAAACCGAGGAAGTCAGGAAGCTGGTGTATTCTTTAAACGGTGCCTATCTGGCCAAAGAGTTAAAAGTTATCACCTCCGCGTTGTCCGACGATTTCAGCGCTTTTTTGGATTCACCCTACCGGCTGGAGGGCAAAGGTCGCTTCGTTTCTCTTCTCGAGAACTTTTTTGAACAGGTTACTCTGGATGAACGCACCGTGTTGCAGGAGAAGTTCTCCGCCTGGGATGGGGGTTGGGTTCTGGTTACCTACCATTTCATTGAAAAGGGAAAAGTCGGCGAAAAACACTTCGAGCGCACCGGTAAGGCTTCCGAGCTATATCATCTTTCACCCCTGGGATGGAGGGCGTTGCATTTCCACTATACCTATCTGCCTGCCAAAGAGGGGGGGCTGGTTTCCAACCGGGTATGAAATTCAGCTCGCGTGGAGTTGTTTTTGTCGGAGTTTTTCTGTCGGTCGCTTTTCCGCTTTTGTTTCCCCTGCACCTGCCGGATAAAATTTCACCCGAAACCGAACGCTTTAAGAGTTTGATAGATTCTTTACCTTCCGACGCGGTGGTGATGATTTCCTTTGACCACGAAGCTTCCACCGTTGCCGAAGTCCGTCCTCTGGCCATAGCCTTAATCCGGCACCTTTTCTCCCGTAACCTGCGCATCATCGGTTTGGCTCTATTTGCGGAGGGAACGGCCATCGGCAATCAGGTTCTCACCTCGATTGCTAAAGAATATCAAAAAGAATACGGCCGCGATTGGGTTTTTCTTGGTTTTCGGCCGCAATATCAATCTACAATTATTGGAATGGGAGAAAACATACAGAATGTCTTCCCGCGCGACTATCGGCGCCGCTCGACGGCAGAATTGCCGCTTATGGCCGAAGTGTCCAACTATTCCAAAATCGCTCTGGTAGTTTCTGTAGCCGACGGCGATTATGCCGGCTACTGGGTTGAATATGCTCACTCCCGCTTTGGCGTCCCGACGGCTGGGCTGGTCACCGCCGTGATGATGACCGCTTATTTGCCTTATTTGAACTCCGGCCAGCTTGCCGGTTTGGTCAATGGTTTGAAGGGTGCCGCCGAATATGAAAGGCTTTTAGGCCGCCCGGATGCCGCCGTGCGGGGTATGGATGCCCAATCCTTGGCGCACCTGTTGATTTTCGCATTGATTGTGGTTGGCAATATCGCCTATTGGTGGAAGAGAAAAAGATGAGTGCTGGCACAATTGCCGCTGCCGTTTTAACCCTCGCGATCTTTAGCTTTCTCTACAAGGAAAACCCGTTTTTTCGTTTTGCCGAGCATCTTCTGGTTGGTCTCTCTGCCGGATACTTTGTTGTAACCGGTGTTCAGGGAATACTCCTGCCCAAAGTTTGGGAACCTTTAAAATCGGGCGATTGGCTTATTGTTATTCCGGGGGCATTAATAATTATGATTTTAGGGCGTTTAACCGAAAAAACACGGCCTTTATCCCGCATTCCTTTGGCCCTGATTGTCGGGGCGGGCGCCGGCTTGGCTATTCCGGCGATGCTTCAGGCCCGCGTTTTAGGTCAAATTAAAGCCACGATAAAGCCGCTGGATTCTATTTCCAGCGTTTTAATTTTGGCTGGTGTTATTGCCACTTTAATTTATTTCTTCTTCTCCCGCGAGCATAAGGGCTGGTGGGGAAAACTGGCCACGGTCGGAACCTGGTATCTGATGATTTTCTTCGGCGCCACCTTCGGCAACACGGTTATGTCGCGCGTTTCTCTTTTAATCGGGCGCTTGGAATTTCTTTTGGGAGACGTGCTCGGACTGATTAAGTGAGCTTTTTCTTTTTTTTGTGTAAGGGCGGTTCGCGAACCGCCCCTACCGCGCGACTCGTATGACCTGCCCCCGCTGTGGAAAGCCGATGCGCGAAGAAAAACGAAGCTTTCACAAAAACCGCAAGTGGAAATGCCCTGCCTGCGGCAAGGTTCGCTTTCAAAAAATCAAAAAACAAAACAGGCGGATCAATTGACCCGCCTGTTCTGCGTTGCATTGTGATACTCAACAGGGTGGAGGTGTGCCAAGAAAAACAAAATTCAGTAGGTTCACGACATCTGCGGCAGTCATTATTCCGTCACAGTTCAGGTCAGCAATGCAGGATTCACAGGTGGCCCCAATTCCCAGAAAGGTGCAGTTAAGATGCAAAACCACGTCAGCTGCGGTGAGGATACCGTCGCAGTTCATATCTCCCTTGAGCAGCGGATAAACGAAAGCGGCCGGCAGCGCAAGGAAAATCTGGGGAAGCCCCGCGGGAGCCCCGACTATGATGTCGGCAACCGGGTTCGCGTCTACGGTTCCCGCTCCAGCTACCGAAAACCCCACGCCCTGTCCCGCGGCCGTGCCATCTATTTCACATAGCAGAGCGCAGCTGGAACCGGAATAAGCAAATGCGGCACCGGCATCGGCAGGTGTGGCAACGGGATCGAAAAAGGGAGCGCCGACCAGAAAGTCAGGAATTCCATTCCCGCTAACATCTCCGGGACCTGCCACCGACGTACCGAAGTTATCCCCGGCGGCCGCGCCAGCTAAAGGAGGGCAAAGTATAACGCCGGTCGCTCCCGAAAAAAGATAGGCGGCGCCTTCGTCTCCCAGGGCAAGCGGGTCGGCCAGATTGGCTCCCACAACAAAATCGGGCACTCCATCCAGCGGGGAGCTTACATCCCCCACTCCGGCTACTGAAAAGCCAAACTGATCAGCCGCGGCGGCTCCAAAAATTGGAGAATAAGGAGCAGGAACGCCTGCGGCTCCGGAATGGATTGAAACGTAACCCGGGCTGGGGCCGCCCAAATCGGGAGCACCGGCTATAAAATCGGTTATCAGGTCGGCATCCAGAAGTCCGGCTGCCGCTACTGAATACCCTAACATAGCACCGGGAAAAGCCCCCGGAATCAGAGGGTAAATAGGCAGGCCGGTGGCGGTGGAAACGACCACCGCTGCCCCAACGTCGGGCGTAACCCCTCCGGGTCCGTCGTACCCCGGCGCACCCACGAGAATATCGGGTATAATATCTCCATCTACCAGCCCAAGTCCGGCAACCGACCAGCCGACGTTACTGGTTCCGGGAATGAAGGGAATGACCGCTGCCGGGAAAGCGGGGTATAGGAAAATCGGGGCGCCAGTAAGCCCGGAATGTATGGTTACCACTCCGACATCTAGAACCGCAAACGGGTCCGCACCGGGAGCGCCCACGGCGAAATCGGAAAAGCCATCAAGATTGACATCTCCCACGCTGGCTATCGAGCGGCCAAAATTGTCGCCGGGTGCGGCTCCCAAAAGCGGCGAATAAGGCATTGGAGCGCAGGCGGCTCCGGAAAAGATGTAAACCGCCCCAGCGTTCAGGCCTGCGGCATCATCGCCTGGAGCTCCAACGGCGTAGTCGCCAATTCCGTCTCCATCCGCATCTCCGATGCTGGCCACTGAATATCCCACACTGTCAAATACCTCGGCGGGTACCGCGGCTCCCGGCGCCGTGCAAAGAGGTGGACATTGCGCGAAGGTTAACGAAGACAGCGATAGCACAACCACTAACAATCCCCATCCAATCCTCGGTCTAATCAGCCCCGTGCAGAGACGGACAGAAATTAAGACACAACTATACATAGAACCCTCCTATGGTTTAAGGTTTGTGTTGTTTGTAAGCAACCCACCATTAGATTGCAATATATATACGTAGGTAGGTTAAAAGTTGTTGCTAAAAATTATTTAGAGCAATAAAAAAGCGGGCCCGAGGCCCGCTTTCTAAGCGCCGCTTATTCTTCTATATATGCTTGGCTAAATCGTAAAGCCGGGCAATCCGCTCCTCTACTGGCGGATGGGTCGAGAACAATCCCAGAACCTGCTTGCCGGAAAAGGGGGCCACGATAAACATATGCGCCGTGGCCGGGTTGGCGTTAATGGGGTGTTTCTGCACTCCATTGTGAAGCTTTTTCAACGCTTCCGCTAAAGCCAAAGGCTTATGAGAGATTCTGGCCCCGCCTTCATCGGCGCCGAACTCCCGCTGGCGCGAAATGGCCATCTGCACCAACATCGCCGCGATTGGCGCCAGAATCAAAAGCATAATCATAACAATCGGATTGCCGCTTCCCCGGTTGTCGTCGCGGCTGCCGCCGAAAAACATCGCGCTGCGGGACAAAACCATAATCGCCCCGGCGATGGTGGCGGCCACGCTGGCAATCAGAATGTCCCGATTTTTGACGTGGGCCAGCTCGTGTGCCATAACCCCGGCCAACTCATCGTCGTTCAAAAGCCGTAAAATCCCCTCGGTGGCCGCTACAGAGGCGTGCTCCGGATTTCTACCCGTGGCAAAAGCGTTCGGCTGGGGCGAGGGAATAACATAAACTTTCGGCATCGGAATCCGGGCCGAAGTCGCCAAATCGCGCGTTATCTGCACCAGCCGGTCTTTGTCCGCCTGTGGAATATCCGCTTCCTCCACCTTTTTGGCGCGATACATCGCCAGAGCCATCTTGTCTGAAAACCAGTAGGCAAAGAAATTCATTACGGTGGCTATTCCCAAAGCGATAATCATCCCGTTTTGCCCGCCGAAATACCCACCTATTGCCACCAAAAGCAAAGTTAAGAGGGTGAACAAAAGTAACGTTTTAAACATATTTACTAACCTCCTGTCAAATCTATCGTTGCGGGGCAAGGTTTAACCCACCCCCGCAGTTATCACCTATATTAAACGCAAATCAATGCCAAAAGTTCAAGAAATCGGATTGGGCATTCTTTTCAAGCATTTTTCAATCTCCGCCATTCTCAACTAATTTTACTATAGTTACAAATTCCGGTTTCGTCAAGCCCTTCCAAGATGGTTTCTGAAGAGTTGACTTTTACCGGCCAATTTTAGATTTTCGTTGGGGTGGAAAAATCGACTTTAGGGCGACGGGTTTTTGAGAAACTGCGCCGGTTTTTTTGGGCCGGCCTTTTGGTCGTGGTTCCGATTATCGTCACCTTTCTTGTCCTGCGCCTGCTTTTCCGCACGGTGGACGGACTTTTGGCACCGATTGTGACGCATCTGGTTGGGCGGGAAATCCCCGGAGTCGGACTTTTGGCCACCCTGGTAATCGTTTTTTTGGCCGGTTTTTTTATTTCCTCCGTGTTCGGTTCCCGTCTATACTCGGTAGGGGAACTGCTTTTCATTAAAACTCCCCTAATACGAACCGTTTATGGGGGAGCAAAACAATTGATGGAAGCGATGTTTTTGCCGACCGGTAAGGCCTTCAAGCAGGCGGTCTTAGTGGAATTTCCGCACAAGGAAGTCTGGGTGGTCGGCTTTTTGGCGGGAGAAATTCAGGCCGACGGCCGGAAACTTCTGGCCGTGTTCGTACCTTCCACGCCGACCCCTTTCACCGGGTTTGTGGCCAACTATCCTCCGGAGGCGGTGGTGCCGCTCTCCATTTCTATTGAAGAGGCGCTCAAGTTTGTAGTTTCGGGCGGGATAATCGCCCCTGCCAGTATGCGGAGGGCTTCTGAAATTAGTTGACCTGCTAAGCCCGGAACTGGTAATCCCCCGCCTTTCCGCCAAAACTAAACAGGAGGCGATTGACGAGTTGTTGGTTCCCGTCGGGCAGAAGTTTGACCATCTGGACACCAGCCTCGTTTTGGAAACGTTAATGGAGCGGGAGGAGGTGGAGTCCACCAATCTGGGGCGGGGGTTCGCGTTTCCACACGCCCGAACGGAAGCCGTTAAAGAGATGATTTTTGCTCTGGGAATTTCCACAGTTGGGATTATTGACAAAACGCCGGACGAGAAACCGATTCATGTTATCTGTCTTTTTTTGACGCCCCGCAATATGACCCGGCTTTATTTACAATGCTTTTCCGCTCTGGCCACTTTTGCCCGCAAGGCCGGCACCCTGGAAATGATACTGGCCGCGCCTGGCGCGGCGGAGCTGATGAAAGTTTTTTCCAAAAGCGGCATTCTGGTGCGTCGAGAATTAGTAGCCAAAGACATTATGCACCGGAATTTAGTCAGCGTTACACCCGAAGCGACTCTCAAGGAAGTGGCCAATCTGCTATTCAAGCATAAAATTCCGGGGATGCCGGTGGTTAACAAATCGGGGAGGATTCTGGGCGAAGTGACGGAAAAGGAGCTTATCAAAGCGGCTGTTTCGCCAGAGTACCGCCGGGAAAGAAAAACCAAAAAGATTTTACCCGACCCTTTTGAGACTTTGGTTTCCCAGGAGGAAATCATAACGGCGCGGGATTTGATGTCCAAAAAATTTGTGACCGCTTCCGAGCTTACCCCGGTGACCCAGCTGGCGTATATGATGCTGGACAACAACGTCCGTCGGGTGGAAATCGTGCGCAACGGAAAGTTAGTTGGCATTGTTTTGCGCTCCGACATCGTGGGAAAAATCATCCGGGGATAAAACCATAAAACTGCTGCTTTACAAACTCCATAGTTTAGCCATTCACACCGCCACCGAAACGCAGGCGCAGGCTTGGTCGGCGCTTTACACTTTTCCGTCGATTGTGATGGCGGCGATACTTATCGCTTGGGGGGCGGAATCAGCCCAGGTCATCGTTTCACAGGGTCTGGCCTTGGCGGTTCTGGCCTGGCTGCAGACTTCACCAGAGTTTATGGTGGAAGGAGTTATCTCCTGGCAGGCGGGAAAAGTTCCCACTCCCGAGAATATTGGACTTATGACCGCCAACTTCACCGGTGCTTTGCGGCTTTTGGTCGGGTTTGCCTGGCCGATGGTTTATTTTACCGCCTACTTTCGCCAGCGCAGGGAAGGGCGGAAACAATTCGAAATTAAGATGGATGGGGAAGACTCCGCGCCCATCGTCGGCATTCTGTTGCCCGCCCTCTACGGGCTTTTCATCGCCACCAAAGGTTCTTTGGGCCTTTGGGATGCCGGAGTGCTTTTGGTTATGTATTTTTGTTATCTTTTTATACTCAACCGTTTTCCGGCCAAGCATGAAGAGCATGCCAGTGAGATGGAGGCGGTGCCGCGCTGGATTTTGTCCCATTCCAAACTGGTGCGCAACCTCTTGATTTTAGCCTGCTTTTTGGTCGGAGGGACGTTGGTTTTCCTACTGGCCCATCCTTTCGTTGAAAGCCTGAAGGCCCTCGCTTTCGTTCTGGGCGTTCCCACCTACTTTTTCGTTCAATGGGTGGCGCCGTTTTTGTCCGAATTTCCGGAATTCGTTTCCGCCTTTTACTGGGCCCGCAACGTTAAAAAAGCGCCGATGGCTTTGATGAACACCGTTTCATCAGTCATTGCCGAGTTGACCTTGCTGGTTGCCCTTATTCCCATCGTTTATTCTTTCAGCCGGGGGGAGCCCTCCAGCGTGCCGTTCGATTTTTCGCATCGAATCGAAATCTATTTGACCATCGTGCAGTCTCTTTTAGGTTTTTTGTTTTTAGCCAATATGCGCTTTGGGTTTTACGAGGCGGCCGGCCTGGCTTTCCTCTGGTTTTTCCAGTTAATTTTTCCCCACACCCGGGAAGAAATCCTCTTTGTCTATATTTTCTGGATTACGGTAGAGCTGGTTTTTCTCTTTTTGGGGCGGCGCAAATTAGCGGCGTTTCCGGTTTTTTTCCAGCTGTGGCGAAAGCATATTTTTAGGGGGTAGTTCAAGCCGTGCCGAGCAAAGAAAAAGCCGGTGGAGATTTCCGGTTCGGACGGCGCTCAGACCCTGTGGAATTTGCACGATGATATTGTGGGGAATTGATTCATTGAACCATTTTTTGATTTTGAATTGTAGGGGCGAGGCATGCCTTGCCCTTACAAAAACCCCGCCTTACGAAAACAGAAACAACAAGGGGCAGGGCCGACGTCGTACTTGCAGAAGAATGAAATTTGACCCCGAAAAACATCACCGGCGGTCGATACGGCTGAAGGATTACGATTATTCGCAGGGAGGGGCGTATTTTGTTACGATTTTGGCGAAAAAGAGAGAATGCGTATTCGGGGAGATTGTTAATGGGGAAATGCACCTGTCGAAAATTGGGCAGGTAGCCGAGGAATGCTGGGAAGAAATCCCGCGGCATTTTCCTGACATCGACCTTGATGCATATGTGATAATGCCTAACCATATTCACGGGATTCTGGTGATTGGGGATGTAGGGGCGAGGCATGCCTCGCCCTTACAAAATCCGCCACCACCGCCCGACACGGGGACAGCCGCGCGCCCGACCGGCGTTAAGAGAGGTTCCATCGGGGCGATTGTGGGTTCGTTCAAATCCGTTGCTACCAAACGGATTAACGAATTGCGCCGCACGCCGGGGGAACCGGTGTGGCAGCGGAATTATTTTGAACACGTCATCCGCAGCGAGGAATCCCTGAACAAAATCCGGGAATACATTTTCGCCAATCCAGCCCAGTGGGAAACCGACCCGGAGAATCCGAAGGTTCGACAAATAAGAGAGGGAAGTTCGGCTTGATTGCTGATAGGATGGCATTATATTAAAAACGGTAGGATACCAAAATGAACGAGGAATTAAGACGGAGTTTATTCTGGAAAATCGTTGGATGGTTGTTCTTTTTGGTCTTGAGTGCCGGTGGTGCAGCAGCCGGGTCAGATGCAAAATTCCGCCTCGCTATCGATACGATTCGGGCTGTTCCTGGTACCAGCGTTGAACTCGGGATAAACAATCTTGTAGATGCCATGGACTCGAGTCTAGCCAACGGCAAATCGGTCGGCGGCTTCTCCCTCCTTTTTTCATATGATTGCGCCTGCTTGCAATTCCTTTCGGCCCGTAAGGGTGCCTCTTGGTGCAGCAGGGCTGGGAATTCTTTACCTATCGCTTCGGTTCATTAAGCGGCCCTGCTTGTTTCATCAGAGTCGTGGCAGTTGCCGACATCAACAATGGCAATATCCATCCGAACCTGACCCGTGAAAATCAAGGTGAGTGGGCCGTGCTAAGATTCAGAACCTCATCGGCCTGCTCACTATCTGGAAAGTTTTGCCCTGTCAGTTGGTTCTGGTTGGATTGTACCGACAACATCGTTTCGGATTCGACCGGCGATGCTCGCTGGGTGGCTGATTCGCTCTATTCCGCCGATGGGACTCCAATTGACTTGAGAACAACATTTCCGAATGACGTTTCGGCCTGTACTACTTCTTCTTTGGGAGGCCCTTCCGCTAAACGCTTTGTAAACTTCCTTAACGGGGGTGTTCGGTTTCCAATAGACGACGAAGGAATTTGCGGAGTTGGCGATTTAAACCTTAACGGTCTTGGATATGAAATTGCCGATTATCTTCTTTTCAAAAATTTCTTTTTGTATGGAGATAGCATTTTGAGTTCTGATTCAGCTCTAAAAGCCGAACAAATTCAAAATTCAGATGTAAACCGTGATTCCCTCACTTTGCGTGTTTCTGACTTGGTTCGCCTTGTCAGAGTTATTACCGGCGATGCGAATCCATTGCCTGAACCTTCTCTATCGTCGTTTGCCGATACGGCTGAGTTCACTGTCGCTCGGTCCGGTGATAAGTTGGTTGTTTCTTTGAATACACCGAAAGATATTGGCGGTATTTTTTTGCATTTAGCTTTCACGGGAACGGTGGGAACCCCCATTAAACTGGACTCTCTTGAAAATCTAGAGTTGTCCAGTAACATCTTGGATAGAGAACTGCGTGTGCTTTTAACTTCAGTACAAAAGGGCGTCGCTCTTCCATCTGGCAACAGGTTCCTATTTCTTATTCCATTTAGTGGGGACTTGGAGAGCATAGAATTTCAAGCTTCTACCTATTCTGGCCAGGAAATGGCCGCCGTAGTGTCAATGGATGTTCTGTGTCAATCCGGTGACCTAAATTTTAACGGGATTGCGTATGAAAATCCCGACTATCTTGCGTTTGCGAATTATTTTTTGTATGGTGATTCCGCTTTAAGTTCGGATTCACTTGTGAAGAAAGCTCAAATTTGCAACTCCGATATAAATGAGGATTCTTTTGCTTTACGGATCTCCGACTTGGTTTTGCTCGTACGGATTGTGACGGGAGATACGAATTTTCTACCGTCTATACCTCCACTTACTGCTGAGTTTCAAATCGTTCAGGAGATAGATCGATTGATTATTACAGCCAGTTCGTCGAAAGATATTGGTGGGATTTTCTTACATTTAACTTTCTCTGGTTCCATTGGGACACCCCTTAGGTTGGAAGCTGCACGAAATCTTGACTTGGGGTATCAGATTTATCCGGGCGAACTGAGGCTGCTTTTGTCTCCTTCCCAGCAAAACGACAAAATCTTAGCCAGCAGCGCGCCCGTTCTTTCAATTCCCTTAAATGGCAGTGTAGGGAAACTTTCTATTCAGGCCTCGACCTATCAAGGGCAAGAAATGACCGCTTCAGCAGTAAGCGGTTACACTCCGACAGCAGAGATTCCCGGAAATTTTGCCCTTAGTCAGAATTTCCCCAATCCATTTAATCCTTTTACTTCGTTCACTCTGTCTTTTCCAAAGCCGAGCGGTTACGTTGTTAAAATCTTCAATCTAGCGGGACAGGTGGTGAAAAGCTTTAGCGGAGAAGTCCCGGCTGGGAATAAGACTTTCACCTGGGATGGAACTGACCAGAACGGGGTTTTAGTTTCTTCCGGCATTTATTTTTACAAAGCCGAAGTAGGTGATTTTGTCCAAGCTAAGAAAATGCTATTTGTTAAATAAGTTCAAGTTGTTATAGATTTCACAAGCTCGAATCTTTAAATCTGACAACGAGTTAGCTGGCTTAAAAAAAGTCCCAAAAAGTATTGACAATCCGGCCTTAAAGTTCGTATAATTAAATGCCGACCTTTATGGTCGGGAATTGTTGGATTGACGATTGGGTCATTCAAAGATTGGGTTACTGAAAGGCAAAAAAGAAGGCGTTGAAATGGCTGTAACGGACGAAGAAATAGAGCTTCTGGAACAGGCTGCCGACAAGCCGGGGGTGGAAGAGCTTGTAGGCAAGGAATATAAGTACGGCTTTTATACCGACATAGAGTCGGATGCCGCCCCGAAGGGGCTAAACGAGGATATCATCCGGCTGATTTCGGCCAAGAAAAACGAGCCGGAGTTTATGCTGGCCTGGCGGCTGAAGGCGTTCCAATACTGGCTCAAAATGGCCAAAGAAGAGGGTCAGCCGAAGTGGGCCAATATTACCTATCCGGAAATCGACTATCAGAATATCATCTACTACTCGGCTCCCAAAAAGAAGCCGAGACTGAACAGTTTGGAAGAGGTTGACCAGGAGATTTTGAAGACCTTCGACCGGCTGGGAATACCGCTGGAAGAGCAAAAGATGCTCACTGGCGTCGCCGTCGATGCCGTCTTCGACTCGGTTTCAGTCGCCACGACCTTCAAAGCAAAGTTAGCGGAACTGGGCATCATCTTCTGCTCTTTTTCCGAGGCGGTGCAGAACCATCCCGAACTGGTGCAGAAGTATTTGGGCACCGTCGTCCCCTATACGGATAACTTTTTTGCCACCTTGAACTCGGCGGTTTTTTCGGACGGGTCGTTCGTTTACGTTCCGAAAGGGGTACGCTGCCCGATGGAGCTTTCCACCTACTTCCGCATCAACGCCGCCGACACGGGGCAGTTCGAGCGGACGCTCATCGTGGCCGACGAAGGGGCGTACGTCAGCTATTTGGAAGGCTGCACGGCGCCGATTCGGGACACCAACCAGCTGCATGCCGCCGTAGTCGAGCTTATCGCACTCGAAGGGGCGACCATCAAATATTCAACCATTCAGAACTGGTATGCCGGCGACAGAGAGGGAAAGGGCGGGATTTTCAACTTCGTCACCAAACGGGGCAAAGCTTTAGGCAAGAATTCCAAAATCTCCTGGACGCAGGTGGAAACCGGCGCGGCGATTACCTGGAAATATCCTGGCGTGATCTTAGAAGGGGACAATTCCATTGGTGAGTTTTACTCGGTGGCGGTCACCAACAACTACCAGCAGGCGGATACCGGTACGAAGATGATTCATTTGGGGAAAAACACGAAGAGCACCATTGTTTCCAAAGGGATTTCGGCCGGGCACGGGAACAACACGTATCGCGGGCTGGTGAAAGTTCAGCCGCGGGCCAAGGGTGCGCGCAACTACACTCAGTGCGATTCGCTGTTAATCGGCGACTGCTGTTCGGCCAACACTTTTCCGTATATCGAAGTGCAGAACAGCTCTTCCAAAGTGGAACACGAGGCTTCCACCTCGCGCATCAGCGAAGAGCAGATTTTTTACTGCAAGCAGCGGGGGCTTTCGATGGAGAACGCCATTTCGATGGTCGTCAACGGCTTTTGCAAGGAGGTCTTCCGGGAGCTGCCGATGGAGTTTGCCGTGGAGGCTTCGAAGTTGTTGTCGGTGAGTTTGGATGGGAGCGTAGGATAAGTCGGGAGCGGATCTCCCTCACAACGGTAAGGGAAAAATGTGTCAGGAGTAACTCCTGACACAACTGATAAATGAGATGGAGAAAAAAGGAATGCTGGAGATAAAGAATTTAAGGGTAGTGGTTGGGGAAAAGGAAATCCTCAAGGGCATCAACTTGAAGGTGAACGCTGGAGAAGTTCACGCTGTGATGGGACCGAACGGGTCGGGGAAGAGCACCTTGGCGCAGGTTTTGGCCGGGCATCCGACGTATCGCATCCTTGAAGGCGAGGTTACCTACAAAGGAAAAGATTTGATTGAAATGCAGCCGGAGGAGCGGGCCAAAGAAGGAGTTTTTCTGGCCTTTCAGTATCCGGTGGAAATCCCCGGCGTCTCCAACGCCTATTTTTTGCGCTCAGCTTATAATGAAATCCGCAAGCATCGGGGCGAAGAAGAGCTGGACGCAATTCAGTTTTTGAAGCTTTTGCGCGAGCGGATGAAGTTAGTGCATTTAGACGAGTCCTTAATCAGCCGGCCAGTGAACGAGGGATTTTCGGGCGGGGAGAAGAAAAAAAACGAGATTTTCCAGATGGCGGTTCTGGAGCCGAAGTTAGCGGTTCTGGACGAAACCGACTCCGGGTTGGATATCGACGCTTTGCGCATCGTGGCGGACGGGGTCAATTTTTTGCGCCGGCCGGAGAATGCGGTGATTTTAATCACCCACTATCAGCGGATGCTGAACTACATCACGCCGGATTTTGTCCACGTTCTGGTGGATGGAAAAATCGTGCGCTCGGGCGGCAAGGAACTGGCCTTGGTGCTGGAAGAAAAGGGTTACGACTGGGCGAAGCAGACGGTGGGTTCCACCGAAAAAGTTGCTCTTGGTGTTTAATATGTTGACCGTAACGCCTGAAAAAGCCAACTATATAGCTGATTTTGAGGTATTCGAGCGAAACGGCGCTTCTGGCGCTCCGGCCTGGGTAAGAGAACTGCGGCAGAAGGCCTTTTCCCGCTTTAGCGAACTGAATTTCCCGACTATGCGGGATGAAGAATGGAAGTACACAAGTGTAGCCCCGCTTTTGAAGGTGCCGTTCCGCTATATGGCGGATTATTCAACGCCGGCCTTTTCGAATGAAGAATTGAAACGGTTGACTTTTGGGCAGCCGGATTGGAACCGGTTGGCGTTTGTAAACGGTATTTATTCCAAAGAGCTTTCTCTAATTTCCGGGTTGCCTAAGGGGATTCTGGTCCAGAATCTGGAACAGGCCTTGATTGAAAACCCGGATTTGGTGAAGCAGCATCTGGGAAAATATGCCGGATTAGAGGGAAACGTCTTCACCGCTCTGGGAACGGCGTTTTTGCAGCAGGGAGCCTTCATCTATTTTCCGGCGGGCGTGAGTTTTGAAGAGCCGATTCATCTCTTGTTTGTTTCTACTGAACAGAAATCGGCGACGGTGGCGCATCTGCGCAATCTAATCGTTGCGGAAGCGGGAAGTCGGGGCGGGATAATTGAAAATTACGTTGGGCGAACGGCCGAGCCATACTTTTCTAACGTGGTGACGGAAATCTTTGTTGGCGAGAAGGCGCGCTTAGAGCATTACAAGATTCAGCGGGAAAGTGAGACTGGTTTCCATATCAACCATACGGAGGTTTTTCAGGAACGTGAAAGCAAGTATCTTTCTTTTTCGGTTGATATGGGGGGGAAGCTGGTGCGGAATAATCATCGCGCGGTGCTCGATGAAGAAGTGGAGTGTCATTTGAACGGGCTGTACATCGCCGGCGGCCAGCAGCATATCGATAATCACACGGCCATTGACCATACGAAACCGAACAGCAAAAGTTTTGAGTTGTACAAAGGGATTTTGGATGGGAAAGCGCGGGCGGTTTACAACGGCAAAGTTTTTGTGCGACAGCCGGCGCAGAAAACCGACTCCAAGCAGACCAACCGGAATTTAATTTTGTCCGAAGCAGCTACGGTGGACACCAAACCGCAGTTAGAGATTTTTGCCGACGACGTCAAATGCACGCACGGGGCGACCGTCGGGCAATTGGATGAGGAAGCGATTTTTTACTTGCTTTCGCGGGGAATGAGCCGCCCGGTCGCCACCCGGCTTTTGACCTTTGGGTTTGCCAATGACGTCATCGAGCGGGTTGCTATCGAACCTTTGCGGAACGAACTGGAAGCAGAGCTTTCGGCTCGTTTACAACATTTGGGGAAGTGATGAAATGGCCATGGCGACAACCTCCAAGGACATTGCGGTTAGCGTTAGTCCGCACTTTGACGTAGGAAAAATCCGCCAGGATTTTCCGGCGCTTCATCAAAAAGTTTACGGCAAGCCGTTAGTTTATCTGGACAATGCCGCCACCAGCCAGAAGCCGCAGGCGGTTATTGACACGGTGGCGCGGTATTACACCATAGAAAATTCCAACATTCATCGCGGGGTTCATTATCTAAGCGAGCGGGCGACCTTAGCCTACGAGGAAGCGCGCGAAAAGGTCAGACAATTCATCAACGCCCGCGAAGCAAGAGAAATCGTTTTTTGCCGCAGCACGACGGAGGGAATTAATCTCGTGGCGCAAAGCCACGGGCGGAATTTCCTTAAAGCGGGAGATGAAGTTCTTATCACGGCGATGGAGCATCATTCCAATATTGTCCCCTGGCAGATTTTGTGCGAGCAAACCGGCGCGGTTTTACGCGTGGCACCCATCAACGATGCCGGAGAGCTTATGATGGAGCAGTTTGAAAAGCTTCTGACCGAAAAGACCAAGCTGGTTGCGGTTGCGCATATCTCAAACGCTTTGGGAACCGTCAATCCGGTTGAGGAAATTATCCGCTTGGCACATAGGCGTGGAATCCCGGTTTTGATTGACGGGGCGCAGGCGGCACCGCATTTGAAAATCGATGTGCAGAAGTTAGACGCCGATTTTTACCTCTTCTCCGGGCATAAGATGTTCGGGCCGACGGGGATTGGGGTTTTATACGCCAAGAGCCATCTGTTAGAAAAAATGCCGCCGTATCAAGGCGGCGGGGATATGATACTTTCGGTAACGTTTGAGAAGACCGTTTACAACGTCATCCCGCATAAGTTCGAGGCCGGGACGCCAAACATCGCCGGGACTTTGGGATTGAGGGCGACCATTGATTATCTGGATGGGATAGGGATGGAAAGTATCGCGGCTTACGAAAAAGAGCTTCTGGAATATGGCACCGAAGTTTTATCGGCCATTCCGCGCCTGCGGCTGATAGGAACGGCCAAAGAAAAAGTGTCGATTCTCTCGTTTGTCATCGATGGGGTTCATCCGCACGATGTAGGCACCATCCTGGACCGGGAAGGGATCGCCATTCGCACCGGACATCACTGCGCCCAGCCGGTGATGCAGCGCTTTGGAGTGCCGGCGACGGTGCGGGCTTCTTTGGCGTTTTACAATACCAATGAAGAAGTTGATACTCTGGCGGCAGGAATTAAGAAAGTTATCGAGGTGTTTCATTGATTTCCGAAATTGAGGAGCTGTACCAGGAAGTTATTTTAGACCACAACAAGAGCCCGCGCAACTTCGGCATACTCGCAGGCGCGACCTCCAAAGCGGAAGGGTATAATCCTTTATGTGGCGACCGATTGACTTTGTATGTGAAAATGGATGGCGACGTCATCCGAGACATTCGTTTTCAGGGTTCCGGCTGCGCTATTTCGGTGGCTTCGGCTTCGATGATGACGGCCTATTTGAAAGGGAAGACGAAAGCGGAGGCGCAGAAGATTTTTGAGCGGTTTCACCGAATGGTCACAACCGGAACAAATGGAGATGCAGAAGAGCTGGAAAGTTTGGCGGCTTTTTCGGGTGTTTCGCGGTTTCCGGTGAGGATTAAGTGCGCCAGTTTGAGCTGGCATACGTTGAAGGCGGCCTTGGAGAAGAAGAAAGAGATGGTTTCGACGGAGTGACCTCACTCTTGTATTCCCTTTCCACAGGGTGGAGAGGGAAGGGCACAATATATTGTGCCCCTACAATACAAGAAGGAAATTCGTGTTTATAATGAAAATGAAAGGAGATAGAGAATGGTAACGTTATCGGCGATAGCCGGGCACGCGGTCAAGGAAATCATCGAGCGGGAGAAATTGCCGGCCACTGCGGCCTTGCGGGTCGGAATTACGAGCGAGGGGTGCGAAGGGAGCGGCACGAAATTCCGCTACGTTTTGGATTTTGATTCCGAGCCGGCCCGCCTGGGCGACAACGTTTTTGAAAGCGAAGGGATGAAAATTTTAGTCGATCCCGAAAGCCTGCCGCATCTGGACGGCCTGCAGCTGGACGTGCTCAAGAAACTTGGCGGCGTCGAGTTCGTTTTCCGCAACCCGAAAGCCCATCATTCCTGCGGCTGCGGGCATACTTTTTCGGAAGAAGAGCCGCGGGCTTCCGAACAGAAGTAGCGAAGACAATGGAAAAAACTCCGATTACAGCGTTGCCGCTGGAGGCGCAGGTCATCGAGGTTTTACAGTCCTGCTACGACCCGGAAATCCCGGTCAACATTTACGAGCTCGGGTTAATATACGACTTGAAGGTTGACGCAGAGGGGTCGGTCGAAATCAAAATGACTTTGACCTCGCCCCACTGCCCGGTGGCGGGCTCACTGCCCGGGGAGGTGCAGGAAAAAGTGCGCGCCGTTCCGGGAGTCAAGGATGTCCACCTCGAACTCGTTTGGGACCCGCCCTGGGATATGAGCAAAATGTCGGAGGCGACCAAGCTGGCGTTGGGGTTTTTGTAAAGATTGCTTTTCCGGTTCGGTGTTACTGAAATAATAAGGTCCGTCAACGCGGGCCTTAGCTTTTTTCCGCCGTCCAACCGAGCAAATATACTTTCGAAGTAAAATCGATTTAATTACTTTCCTGTTATGGCTCTTGATATTGCCCGTTTTGTAGCCGGCGCGATGGTAAGGGAAGGATAGCTTTGCCCGGAATTGCCGGAATCCTTGACCTTAACGGAACCGACCTTACTCACCGGCTGGTCCGAATGCTGGGCAGCCTGAAGGCGGAAGATTGGCACAAAACTGATTCGTTCACAGAACCAGGTTTTGGCATCGGGAGGGTCAGCTTGGGGGTCATAAATGCCGCCCCGCAGCCGGTTTTTAACTCGGACCGGTCGCTATTACTTTGCATGGCGGGAGAAATTTATAGCTATCCGGAGGAGGCGCCAAAGCTTTACGGTTCTTCGGGCAGTTCGTCGTCCGACAACGATGCGAAACGGGTTCTTCAACTGATTGAACGGCGCGGGATTGAAGCCGTTAACCAACTTAACGGCGCTTTCGTTTTGGCCCTTTGGAATTCGCAGGAGAGGAGTTTGACCATCGCAAATGACCGTTTCGGGTTGAAGCCGGTATACTACTTTCACGAGGATAATCTTTTTCTGTTTGCGTCAGAAGTTAAAGTTCTTCTCGCGGCAGCGGAAGTAAACCAAGAGGCGGATCCTCAAGCGGTTCTTGAGTTTTTAACCTTTGAGTTCATTCTGGGAGGCAAAACTTTCTTCAAAAAAATAAAGGTATTGGACCCTGCCTCTATTCTGGTTTTCAAAAACGGCGATCTGGTTGTAAAGCGGTATTGGGAGGCCGGATGGCCTCATGATGGAAACTCTTTTTTTAAAAACGACCCGGTTGAAAGGGGAAAACAACTTCTATGTCAAGCCGTGGAAAGGCAAACGAGAGAAAAAAAAGGAGTAGCCCTGGCACTAAGCGGCGGGTTGGATTCACGGCTCATCTTGGCTGCTGCAACAGAAGTCGGAAGGCCCGTTCCGACCTTCACTTTCGGACAGAAGGATTGCGACGATCGGAAAATAGCCCAGTTGGTGGCCGAGACGGCGGGAAGCGATAACTATTTTTTTGAGCTGTCGTCCGGCTATTTGTCCCGATGGGCAGAAAGAGGGGTGTGGCAAACCGACGGCATGGACAACTGTACCAACTTTGCTGGAATAGAGCTCCATTCAAAGGTCGGGGAAAAATGGAGGATAGTCTTAAACGGCTCGGGTGGAAATGAACTCTGGGGGGGAATTTCGCCGGGCCTTTTGAAGTTTTTGTTTATACAAGATAAAAAAAAATTGACCGAAGCGTTTTTCAGAAAAATGAGCACCGGCTTTTCTGAAGCAAGTTGCCCTGAACTTTTTCAACCCGGGTTTTATGTCAAAATCAAAGGCGCGGCGTACGACTCTTTTATGGAAAGCCTGAGTCGTGCCCCGGACCAATCTCCGTTGGGCAAAATATACCATTTCTACCGACACGAGAAGACCCGCAGGGGAACGTTGATGGGACTGGTCATGGACAGCGACCAGATCGAGTATCGGCTCCCTTTTTTCGATTACGACCTTTTTGATTTTATTCTGACGATTCCCAATAAACTGCGGGTTCTGGCCCAATTTAAACGCCGGTTAATCGTTCGGAAGTTTCCCCGGATGGCTTTTATACCCTATCAGAGAACCGGCCTTTCCGTGGATGCCAGCCTAATTTCCATTCTGTTCCGGAGGTTTGGAAACCGTTTTGTAAGCTTTTTTCAAAAAGGAGGATTGCTGGCAGATCGAGGTTGCGTTGATAATGCCGGGTGGCTGCGAAACGAGTTGCAAGATTTCGTTAATTCAACCCTTTTGAACCCAAAGGCTTTGGACCGGGGTTATTTCAAACCAGAATATATTCGCCGGTTGGTTGAGCGGCATCTTTCGGGAAAACAGAATTTTTCTTCGCAACTCGGGTTGCTGCTGACTTTTGAACTGTGGAATCGGTTATTTATCGATGGGGAAATTCAGTCCAAAGATTTTGCGGGCTAGCGGTAGCCGAAAATTACCCGCCAAGGCCGGCATTGGGGTTTCTGTAACCACATAATTGAATTTTCAGCTTATTCAAAAAAGAAAGGAAGTTTTCCCCACTGGCGATGAGCTGCCCAGCTCCGGTCAATTTGTAAAGCCCGGCCGGCCGGCGGGCGCAAGCTTTCGGGCAGGACCCGAGCCACCATTATTGAGTTACCCGGAAAGAGAGCGTCAGAATAATCGTGGATGACTGATAGAGAGCTTTCGGCTTGCGCGCCAAAATACGGTCCAAAAACTCCCCTCAAGTACGTCCGAGTATCGACCAGCCAACGGATATTTTTCTGACGAAAATAATCCAACCCTCTCTTTTGTCGGTAATAGGACAAGACCTCATTGTTCACCAGTCCATCCAAGTTTATCACTTTTTGGTCGGTAAAATACTGTAAATAGCCGGAGTTGAAAGCTCCCACCCGGTCGCTGGCTGGGGTTCTCTTTATGATTTCAAGCATAACCGGGGAGCGGTCGGCTATTCGGAACGGTTCTTTCCACACCCACCAACCGGATAGGAGAAAAGCGGTCCCCATACCTAATGCGATTAAGTAACGGTTAAGCTTTTCCAGGGAGAGGGCTATTACCGGTAAAGTTAAAACGAAGACTGCCTGCGGATACCAGGGGCGAACAGACCAGCGTACAAAAGTATGGAAAGCGATGAAAAGACCGGCTCCGAAAAGTGTCCAGAGAAGTGGTCTGTATTTTTTCGGGTCTTTCCTCAATTGCCAAAACAGTATACCAAGCAAAATAAGAGTTAAAATCCAGTTGCCGTAGTGGAAGGCGTTGTAGGTAAAGCTGTAAAAGCCGAGTTTCAATAGGTAAGGAATTAGTGAAAAGGAAAAATAAGTTTTGAACTCATTCAGATATTGCTGGTGATATAGAAAAGGATAGACGGTTCCGGAGGTTTGAATGATGGTTCCAAAAGTTGAAAGGTTATAGACTAACCAGGGAAGGACAATTACTGCGGCTACGATGGATGTTTTAGCAATTATTTTAAAATTCTTATCTCGCAGAAACAAATAGGCCAGGATAATAAAGGCTATGAATATGTTATCCGTCCTGGACAGCAAGGCCAGACCGCAAGCTGTTCCCAGGTAAGCCCAGCCGGTTTTGAGCCATTCAGAATTTGCTTTAATTGAAAGAAATACAAGCAGGGCTAAAAAAAAGTTGTTTTGGGCAGTCTCCAGGCCGTTCATAGTGTGTTCCAATCCGAAGGGATTGATAAGGTAGAAGGCGGCAGCCCATAAACCGACGGTTGGTTTATCCAGTCTTTCCAGGGTTTTGTAAATAAGAGAAGCGGCGGCCGTGTCGAAAAAGGCTGATAAAGTAAGAACCAAGTGAAGGCTAAGCCAAGGGCTGGACTGAAAGAAAAAATAGATAGGAGATATGACAAACAGCCAGAGCGGATGAAAACCGTTGGTCAAGGTGATACCATCAGCGGAGAGCATCCCTCGACTTATGAGGTTTTTAGCTATTGAAAAGTAATAATAAGCGTCGTCAGAAATTAGGTAATAGAAGTATTTCTGTGGAAGCCAAGCTAAGGCGAGGCGGATTAAGAGCCCAAGCACAAGTAGATACAGAACTTTTCTTTTGTTGGGCTCTTTGAAAAGCACCAATTGATTTAGCGCAACAGCACTGGTTATGCAACCATCGCCGAAACCGCGCGTTTTTCAAGCTCTTCGGCGGAGGAAACGCCAAACTTCTTGAACCAGGGGGTGGCGGCTTTCAAGCGCTCGTTTAGAGCCTGGATATTTTTCACGCCGATGTCGGCCAGCCAATCTTCCAAAGCTTTTAGCCCCTGTTTGGCATAGACCGGGATGCCTTCTTTCCAGGTGGCGCGGCCGCAGAGGACGCCGTTGAAATCGGTTGTAGCTTCGACGGCCAGTTCCAAACTTTCCAAAAACTGGGCATTGGAAACGCCGGCGCTTAGATAAATGAACGGTTTTTTGGCCTCCGACGCCGCCTTGCGGTAATGTTCCAGCGCTTCGGCTTTGGAGTAGGCACTGGTTCCCTTGAAAGCTTTGGTGCCTTCCACGAATTCAAGTTGGACGGGTATTTCGACTTTCAAGACGTCCACCCGGTATTCCGGTTTGGAAAACTCGGCAATGCTTTTGGTTACAATTTCAGGTTTTTGACGGGCAAATTCAACCAATTTTTCGTCGCCTCCTTTGGGGTCGTAGCCGACGAATTCAAGGAAGAAGGGAATGTCGTACAACGCGCATTCGGCGCCGATGCGCTCGACGAAGGAATGTTTTTCGGCGTTAATTTTGGAGTCATCGAACGGGGTGTAATAAATCAGCAGTTTGATGGCGTCGGCGCCGGCTTCTTTGAGCTTACGCACCGTCCAGTCCGGCAGCAAATCGGGAATGCGTCCGGGCCGGGTGTTGTCGTAGCCGGATTGCTCGTAGGCTAAAAGTGCGCCTTTTCCCTTGGCTTTTTCGCGCAAGGCCGGAAGGCCGTATTCGGGGTCGAGCAGGATGGCAGAAGCGTAGGGCGTAAGAATCCGGGTGATGGCGGATTTGAACTCGGCCATCATTGCGTCGGTTATCTGGTCGGCCGAGGCTCCTTTTTCTTTGGCGATCGCTTTTTTGAGCGAGCCGCGCTGGTCCATCGCGGCTGCCGCAATCACGCCGCGCGGGTCGGCCAATTTTTTCAGTCCGTTTACTTTTCCGAGTGTTAGGGTCATTTTTACTCCTTTTAATTCGAGGAAGTAAGTTAAGTTTTTTGAAGGATGATTTCAACTGGTTTTGGGAAACAGAGATTGAGCGGCATTGGAAATGCCGCCTACGAGTGCGGCGGGCGTCGGGAGTAACTCCCGACACAACCACTGAATGCTGCCTACGAATGTTGGCGGAAAGAGCGAATGGCTGTTCGCCCTTACGGACCTCACCCTTTATCCCTCTCCGGCACGGAAAGGGATGGGCACGGCATGCCGTGCCCACCATGGAAAAACACCTCACCCCTGTATCCCCTCTCCATTCCCTCGACTTTGCTCGGGACAAGCCGATGGAGAGGGGAAAGGGCAAGGCAGGTCGCGTGCCCCGGTATGTTTCCGCGACGAAATCGCGGCTACGGTAGGAGGCGGGGCTTTTAGTATTAATACTCTTGCCAGCGTTTGGCGATACCGGCCAGAAGGCCCAACATAATCCAGGAGGTAATCATCGAAGTGCCGCCGTAAGAGACGAACGGCAGGGGCAGGCCGGTCACCGGCATCAAGCCGATGGTCATACCGATGTTTACCAGAAACTGAAAAACCAGAACGGCAGTTATTCCCAGGGCGGTGAAGCTGGCGAAAGAATTACGGGCTTTGGTGGCGTAGTCGAGGCCGCGGTAAATCATATAGCCGAAGAGGGCAATCAAAATTATAACGCCCAAAAAACCGAATTCTTCACCCACCACCGAAAAAATGAAATCGGTATGCTGCTCGGGCAAAAAAGCCAATTTGGTCTGCGTGCCGGCCATATATCCTTTGCCTAAGATTCCACCCGAGCCGACGGCGATTTTGGACTGGATGATTTGATAGCCGGCGCCGCGCGGGTCGCGGTTGGGGTCCAAAAAAATCAGGATGCGCATTTTTTGATAATCGTGGAGCTTGTTCCAAACCAAAGGAAGAAACATTCCGGAGAGCAGGTTCAGCAGGGTGACGCCGGTGGAAAAGAAACCGCCGGGCCTGACCCAATACAAAGTTACCAAGAGCAGAACAAAAAAGAGTCCCCAGGAAATCCAGTGGAAGGCGGCGATTAAACTCAAAATAGGCGAGATTACGAAGAACAGATAAATCGGCGGAATGGAAGACCAGAAAAGCATAGCCAGAAATATGGCGAAAAAGACCAGGGAGGTTCCCAAGTCGGGCTGGCGCAGGATTAGAAACATCGGAAGACAAACCAGAAACATAGCTGGAAGAAGTCTTTTTAGACTGTTGGCCGGGTATTTTGAAGAGCTGGCCAAAAATCGAGCGGTTGCCAAAACGGTGGCAATTTTGGCCAGCTCGGAGGGCTGCAAGTTAAGCGGTCCCAGGTCGTACCAGCGAGTGGCGCCCAAGCGGGTGGAGCCGAAGAAGAAAACCGCCAGCAAAGCGCCCAGGGAAAGAACGTAGAAAACGTACGCGAAGGCTTCGAAAAAGCGGGGCGGGATATTGTAAACCCCCCAGAAAAAAACCAGCCCCAGAAAAATCCAGATTAGCTGTTTGAGATAGAGGGTATGTTCGGAGGGGTTGGGTGAAAGATGGGTGCAGCTGTAAATGAGAGCCACACCGGCAAAGGATAGTATCAGTCCGCTTATCCACAGCCAGTGGTCAATTTCCTTCCAGAATTCCAGTATGATGATTTTGGGCGAACGCATATCAGTCGGAATAGTCGAAGTTGGCGGTGTCGGCGATTGTTGCGGTTGGCTTCTTTTTCAACAAATACGCTTCTATCATCTGTTTGGCTATCGGCGCCGCAACGTCTCCGCCGTGGCCGGCATTTTCGACCAGTATGGCAATCGCAATCTTGGGATTTTCCACCGGAGCAAAACAGGCAAACCAAGCGTGTTCCTTTCCATGGGGATTTTCGGCCGTTCCGGTTTTTCCGGCAACGGTTATGCCTTCTACCTGGGCGCGGTGGGCGGTGCCGTAGGTGCCCTGGACGACTGTAATCATCGCCTTTTTAAGAATTTCCAGATTGGCTCTGCCAAAGGGAAGCCGGCCAACCATTTCCCGCTGGTATTCCTGCGTGCCGGTAGGATCTTGAACGCGTTTTAAAAAATGTGGTTTCCAGAGGGTGCCGCCGTTGCCTAGGGCGGCATAGAAGCTGGCCAGCTGCAGAGGAGTAGTTAAAATTTCACCCTGGCCGATGGCCAGATTGAGCATTACACCGGTGGACCATTTCCCCCGGCCAAACCGCCGGTCGTACCAGTTCCTATCGGGGGCAAGGCCACGAGCTTCATCGGGAAGGTCTATGCCGGTGCGTTGGCCGAAGCGGCATTTTTTAGCATACGGGGACCATTTATCCAGGCCCAATTTCAGGCCGAGTTGATAAAAATAGACGTCACAGGACTGTTCGATGGCGCCGATTAAGTTTAAACTTCCGTGACCTTCTTTTTTCCAGCAACCAAAAAGACGGTTGCCGAAGCGGTAGGCGCCGGAACAACCGGTGGGCATATAGGTGCCCGCGGTTATCAATCTTTCCTCGATGGCGGCACCCGCGGTTAAAAGTTTGGCCGGAGAGCCGGGGGGATATTGCGATTGTATTACCCGATTTAAAAGGGGGTGAGCGGGGTCGCCCACGATTTGGCTCCATTCGTCATAGGAGATTCCGAGCGAAAGGCCGGCGGCGTTGTACACCGGTTTGGAGACGAAAGCGAGAATTTCTCCGTTGGATGGGTCGAGCGCAACGGCGCCGCCACAGCAGAAATTAGCCAAAGCGGATTCGGCGGCGGCTTGCACGTCCATATCGATGGCGACAACCAAATCGCTGCCGGCAATCGGCTTCATCGGAGGGCGATCGGGGACTTCACCCAGAACTTTTCCCTGCGCGGTCACTTCGAGATATAAAACGCCGTCCACGCCGCGCAACAACTGGTCGTATTCTTTTTCAATCCCCATTTTGCCGATGTAACCTCCCTGTCGGTATCCCCGTGCGGCCAACTTTAGTAACTCCTGCTCGGAGATTTCGGAGATGTAGCCGACCAAGTGGCTGCCCCAGTTGTTGGGGGGATAGTCGCGGGCCTGTTCGATTTGATAAATCACTCCCGGGAAATCCTCGTTTAGCTCTTCCAGGTGGGCGACGGTCGCAAAATCGACATCCTTTTTGACTTTAATCGGCTCGTAGCGGCCGGTCTTTTCCTTTTTGATAATGTCTGTTAAGTCCTGTTCGGAATATCCCAGTATGGGAGCCAAGCGCTGGATGGTCAGTTCCAGGTCGGTTACCTCATACGGCAAGATGGAAACCGAATAGGAGGGGCGGTTGGCGACGATTTTGCGCATCTGGCGGTCGTAAATGGTTCCGCGCGGGGCGGGAATCGGCACCAAGCGAAGCCGGTTGACGTCGGCCATCTGGCGGTAATAGGAGTGAAAAACGATTTGTAGAAAGAGGAGGCGAACCGCCAGGGCGCCGAGCAGGGCGGCCAGAACGAAAAGGAGCGCTTTTTGGCGATTGGTGCGGGAGTATTCGTTCACAATTCTGCGGCCGCTTCTTTTCTTTTTTTCTTTTGGGTTAAATAAAACAGGGCAAAGCCCACCAGGGAGGAATAGAAGGCATCGGGCAAAGAATAACGAATCAAAATATAGCCGGCGCCGGCGAAAGATAAACCGGTGTGAATCAGCTGGTAAAAAATTTCAAAAACCAACACCGAAAGGGCGGCGATTACGCCTTTGGAAAAAAAATTTTCCAGAAACAGATTATCTTTAAAGTTTCCCATCCAGAAGCCCAAGCCCAGGCGCAAGAGGGTTCCCCATCCCAAGAGGGATGGGGTCAACAGATCGATTAAAAAACCGGAAAGGAATCCGAAGAAAAGACCTTCCAAAGAGCCGTAACTTAAAGCGAAAAAAGCGGTAAAAATTAAGGCCATATCGGGACGGGCACCGGCTATGGAAATCAAAGGGTATAGGAGGGATTCGTAGAGCAACACGAAAAAAAGGCAAAAGAGGAAGTTTAGACCTTTCACCTGATTTCCTTCTGCCCAGAAGTTTCTGGAGGAGGAAGTAGAATAAAGACTTCTTCAATGGCAGGGAAGCGAACCGCCGGCTCTACCTCTACCTGTTTAAAGGTTGAAAGGGAATCGGCGCCTACGGCGCGGACGGTGCCGATTAAGATTCCTTGCGGGAAAAGGCCGCCCAGTCCGGAGGTGACGATCGTATCTCCTACGGCCACATCATCTTGATAATAGACGTTGTCCATTGACAGATAGGGGCCGGATTTCCATTTAACGATGCCGACCGTCCGGCTGCGTTGATCGCGCGCCGCCACGCGGCAGCCGGGGTCGTAGAGCAGCTCGACGATGGCGGCTTCGGGGGCGGCATCGGACACTTTGCCCACCAAGCCGGTCAGGTTTACCACCGGCAGGTTTCTCTGAACCCCATCCAAAACTCCCCGGTTAACGGTCACTTCTGCAGGGCGGCGAGACGGCTCCATACCGATAATTTTAGCGGCTAGGGGAGTAAATCCCGCAGGCGCAGGCAGTCCCAGCAGGCTTTTTAAGCGCTGGTTTTCCAGGCGGGTTTCTTGTAAGGAAGCGGTTTCCAGTTTGGTTTTCACCAAAGCCTGGCGCAGAGCCTGGTTTTCTTTTTTGAGCCGAACCAGTTCGGAAATACTTTGTCCCAGGGATGAAAAAGGAGCATACACCACGCTGGAGACGGCCGTGGCAAAAGAGAATTTTACTTTTTTGGGCAGAACGATAAGAATCAAGGAGAAAACGACCGTCAGATAGACGGCAACTTTGGGTCTGGTTTTAAAAGGTATCGAAAATTCGCTCACCGGTCAAGCCCCCTCCTATGTTAACTTCGGCAAAACCGGACGTTTTTCTACGTTGCCTCGGTGGCTTTGTCTATCGCTTCGAGCAGTTCGCCGGGACTTTTAACTTCCATAAACTTTTTTCGGTTCATTTCGCTTTTCATAATGAAGGAAAGCTGGGCCATTACGTTTAGATGAACGCCGATGGCATCTTCTGGCGCAGCAATCAAAAACAGCAGGTTGACTGGTTTTTTGTCCATCGCTTCGAAGTCGACGCCGGTTTTGGAGCGGCCGAAGGCAATCACCACCCCGCGGGCCGCTCTAGTTTTGGCGTGGGGGAACGCGACGCCGTATCCTACGCCGGTGGTGACCAACTTTTCTCTTTCCAGAACGGCGGAAAGCAACTCTTTTTCGTCTTTGACCAGTTTGGAGTGGGCCGCCAGGCCGACCAGTTCCTGGATGGCTTCGTCTTTGGCTTTGGCCTTTAAGTCGAGGGTAATTAAGTCTTCGCCGCAGAATTTGGACAGTTTCATCTATTCTCCTAAAATTTTTCGGCTTCTTCCACCAGCATAATCGGGATTTGGTCCTCGATTTTGTATTTCAGCCGGCAGGCGTGACAAATCAGCCGCTGATTTTTTTCGTCGTATTCCAGATCTCCCTTGCAAGCCGGGCAGGCCAAAACATCCAATAATTTTTTATCCAGCATCTTCGCTCCTATTGTTTTTCGGTCGGTGCGGTCACCGGCTTGGCGGTTTCCTCCGGTTCAACCGCATAGCGTCCCATAGAACGGTATTTTTCGGTGCGGCGCATAATCAGCTCGTCGGCGGAGATATTTTTCAATTCGGCCAGCGCCGTTAAGATTTCGGCTTTAACCGCTTCATACACTTTTTTTGGATCGCGATGGGCGCCGCCCAATGGTTCCGGAATAATTTTATCGATAATGCCCAGTTCCATAAGGTCGTAAGAAGCGACTTTCAACGCTTCCGCGGCTTCTTCTTTTTTGTCGCTGTCGCGCCATAAAATGGCGGCGCATCCTTCGGGTGAAATTACCGAGTACCAGGCGTTTTCCAGCATTAAAATTCGGTCGCCCACGCCGACTCCCAAGGCCCCGCCGGAGGCGCCTTCGCCGATTATGACCACCACAATCGGAACGGGCAGGGCCGCCATTTCGCGCAGGTTTTTGGCGATGGCTTCGGCCTGGCCTCTTTCTTCCGCTCCAACTCCCGGAAAAGCACCAGGGGTATCGATTAAAACCAGAATAGGACGGCCAAAGCGGGCGGCCAACTGCATCGTGCGCAAGGCCTTGCGATACCCTTCCGGATGGGCCATACCGAAGTTATGATACAACTTTTCTTTGGTGTCTTTTCCTTTCTGTTGAGCTACCACTAAGACCTTTTCTTTTTCAAGCCTGGCGAAGCCGGTTATGATAGCGTGGTCGTCGGCAAAGCCCCGGTCGCCGTGCAACTCCACAAAATCGGCCAAAAGGGCAGCAATGTAGTCGCAGGCGATCGGGCGTTTGGGATGGCGGGCCAGCTGCACCCTCTGCCAGCGGGTCAGTCTGGAGTAAATTTCCTTTTGCAACCGCTCCAGTTTTTTCTCCAGGGTGGCAATTTCCTTGGAAAGCTCGACCGATTCGCCGGTGGCAAAATCGCGGATGTCGGCGATTTTTTTTTCCAGCTCAACGATCGGTTTTTCGAAGTCCAAATATCCGTTCATTTTTTCTTTTCGGCGGCGTGCTTAACCAAGATAATAAAAGCGATCGACAAAAACAGGTACAACAACACCAGCCCGGATAAGATAGCTCTTCGGTCCAAGGTCACCAAACATAAAACTAAGAAAGAAAAGGATAAAGAGGAAGAGTAAAAGAGCCAGACGGTGACTTTTTGGGACAGCCCCAAATCCAGGAGGCGATGGAAGAGGTGGTTTTGGTCGGCTTGATGCCAGGCCTGGCCGCTTTTTAAACGGCGGATAAAAGTGGTGGTCGCTTCAACCAAGGGAATTCCCAACGTCAGCAAAGGAATGAAAAGGGCGGTGGCGGTGAAGCCTTTGATGGGAAAGAGCAGCCCCAGCGAGGCGAAAAGAAACCCGGCGGTAAGGGCACCGGAATCACCCATAAATATCCTGGCCGGAAAATAATTAAAAGGAAGGAAGCCGGCCAGCGCCCCGGCCAGAGCCAGAGCAATAAATTGCAAAAGGGAAATTTCAAGAAAGAATCCGGCCCAAAAAAGGGTCAAAGATACTATCAAGGAAACGCCGGCCGCTAAGCCATCCAGCCCATCAATGAGATTGATACTGTTCGTCAAAACCACAACCCAAAAAAGAGTTACGGGGATTGACCAAAAGCCAAGATTCCAAGTTCCGAGGAAAGGGACATAGAGCACCTGGATGGCAAGTCCGCCGGAAATTAGAATGGAGCCAGCTAAAATTTGCATCAAAATTTTCAGTCGCCAGTCGTAATTACGCAAGTCATCGACGATACCCAAAATAAAAATTATTAAGCTTCCAAAAAAGATGTAAATGAACTCGGCCGAGAAAGAGTTTGCCAGTTTCAATGAAACAAAAAGCCCCAGCCAGAATCCTGTGAAAATGGAGACGCCGCCCAGCCGGGGAAGCGGCTGGGTATGAATTTTTCGGGGGCCGGGCCGATCGAAAAGGGATTTTTTTCGGCAAAAGGCGATGACGGCCGGCGTCAGGACAGCGGTTATACTGCAGGATAAAAGAAAGGCAATCCAGAGGTTCATCGAGATGGTTTAAATAAGTAAGAAAAGCAATATTGTAAGAAAAAAAGGAAGGTTAGAAGAACCCGGCTGAAACGGCGATGGGGAAAGTGTTTTTTAAAATAGTATAAAAGGGAGGTTTGCTGACGTTTTAAGGCAAGGCGATAGTTCTGCTTGGTGGAGCTGCCCCAAAAATGGCGCACCCTGACTTCGGGGGTGTAAAAAATTTTAGCTCCAAGGTCATTCAAGCGCTTGCACAAGTCCGTATCTTCGGCATAAAGGAAAAAATTGGGGTCAAATCCTCCGATTTGTTGAAATTTTTCTTTTTTAATCAAAAAGCAGGCGCCGCCGATGACCCCTTTTATCCGTTCGGTTTTTTGAGGCATTTCTCGAAGATAACCGCCGAGCTTTCCAAAAATACGGCCCAATGGGGAACGTCGGGCAAAAAGGATAGTAAATGGTGTGGGGAAATTTCTTACCGTCGGAATCGTACCACCGCCGGGTTCTTCCTGCGCGGGAGCGATGAGGTCGGCAGCATATTTTTCGGTTAATTCTTTCAGCTGTTTTATCTGGGTTTGTGAAATCTCGACATCTCCGTTTAAAATCAAAAGCCACTCACCTTCGCTTTTGGCCGCTGCCGCGTTTACGGCGGCGCCGTAGCCTTTATTTTCCGGCATCGTCAGACAGTTAATGGTGGGAAATTCTTGTTTAAGTTTTTCGCCGGTTTTGTCGGAAGAAGCGTTGTCCACCACAATTAATTCTGAAAGCTGGTTTCCGATGCCGGAAGCAAGAGTGGGTAACAGGCGGCGGGTTAGTTCGTAGCTGTTATAGGTTACCATTATGGCGGAGATGCTCACCCCTCAAATTTTTCCCAGTATGGAGAGCAGGCGCAGCCGCCAGACCATCCAGACCGCTTCGCGCACGATTTTTTTGGACATTTTGCTGGTGCCTTCGCGGCGGTCGATGAAAACAATGGGGATTTCTTTCAACTGAAACCCTTTTTTCCAGGCGCGAAAGCTCATTTCGATTTGGAAGGAATAGCCATTGGAACGGACTTTGGGAAAATCGATGGCTTCCAGAACCTGGCGGCGGTAACATTTGAAGCCGCCGGTGGCGTCCTTCAGGGGTAGGCCGGTTATGATTCGAGAATAGACGTTGGCATAGTACGAAAGCAGAAGCCTTCCCATTGGCCAATTGACGACGTTAACGCCGGAGATGTAACGGCTGCCGATGACCAAATCGGCTTCTTTTATTGCCGTCAGAAAGTCAGGCAGGAATTTGGGGTCGTGGGAAAAATCAGCGTCCATTTCAAAAAGATAGTCAAACCCTTTTTCCAGGCCCCAATTGAATCCGGCCAGGTAGGCCTGGCCCAGGCCGGATTTTTTTTCGCGATGCAGAACGAAAATCTGCTTGTTTTCGGCCGCCATCCGGTCGGCTATCTGGCCGGTGCCATCGGGGGAGTTGTCGTCCACAATCAATACCGAAAGAATCGGGTCCGCGGCTAATACAGCCGGAACAATCTTTTCGATATTTTCTTTTTCGTTGTAGGTCGGGATAATGACTAAGCCGCGCATCAGGTGCTCGGAGAAGGCACTTCGGCCGGGATTTCTTTTTTACGCTTGGGAACGATGGAATATACGGCGGTAAGCAAAACGATTAAGGATGTTGCCCAGGTCAGCATTCGAGCTTTTTTGTACAGTTCCGGCTCGTAGCGCCATTCGACGGTGTGATTCCCTGCCGGCAAGTAAACGGCCCGGAAAGTAACGTCGGTTTGGTACACTTTTAAGGGCTGGCCGTTCTCATAGGCCTTCCAGTTCGGGTAAAAATTTTCGCTTAAAAATAAAAAGCCGGGGCGGGACAGGTTCACTCTGGTTTTATACGATTCGGCCTGCCAGTCGGCTACCTCGGCGGTAATCGGAGGCAGGGCGGTGTCGGCCTGCCAGCCGGCGGGTTTGGGGTCTTCGGTGAAAAAGAGGGTTTTGGCCGGGTTGAAGCTGGGCCGGCGAATTTGGTCAATGGCCTCGTTCCAGTTCTTCACCACCCGGTAGTTGAAAACGGCAAAAGCTCGCGGCAGGGCCGTGCGGTTGCGATACAGATATGCCCCCCCGTAGTTACCCACTTGCTCCACCACGATTGGGTCCAAAGGGTCTGGGCTGACGAAGTAACGCATATTGAGCAGGTTGAGAAAATTCAGGTTGTCCAAATTGGGGAAGGGTTTTCCGCCGATGAAATCCTCGTAAGAGCGCAACTGGTTGCCGTGGTAACCAAGTACGGTTTCAATTCCAAAATAGGGGAGATAGTCTTCTGTTTCAATTCCCGGCAACCTCGATAGAGTTTGAGGAAAAACAAGGGTGCGGCCGGGTGTGGGGTCAGACTTAATCGCATCCACCAGCGGGTAGCGGCTGAAATGGGCGTCCAAAGTCGTGGTTTCAATGAAGTTTTTATCCATCCGGAATAAATCAAAAGCCCCAATCAAAAGCAGGGCGGCAACCAGGACGGAAGCGGTTACGCTCCTTTTCAAGTACAGCCAGATTAAACCGACCGAGATTCCCCCGATAAACAAAGCCAGCCAGGCGCGGCCGGCAATTTTGGAGAAATTGGCCTGCAGAATGGATTCCTTGAAGGGGGGCATATCGGAAAAAAAGATTCCCTTCCAGAAACCGGAAAACCCTTTTCCCGTGAAGGTGATAATTAGAGTTAAAAGAAGAATCAGACCGACCACTGCGCCGAGCGTGACGAACAGACGTTTCTTGATTTTTTGATTCAGGTCATTTAATCGGGCAAGTATCTGTTCCAGCCCAAAGCCGGCCAGAAGGGCGCCAGAAAAGGAGAAAAGAAACATTATCATACTGGGGGCGCGCATCTTTTTGACCTGCGGAAGCAGGTAGTAAAAAAGATTAAACAGAGGAGTGGTTGCGCCGAGGGCGTATATTAGGGCGAAAATTCCCAACGCGGCGAAAAACCATTTTTTCCGTTCTTTCCACAACACCACGCCGGCCAGGGCCAAAAGCAAAGCTACCAGCCCGGTGTATTCGGAGTTGTCCTTGAAAGGATTCCGTCCCCAGTAGCTTTGTTCGGCCTGCGTAACCATCCCCGCAAACCCGCCAACGAACTGTCCCACGAGTTCCTCCGGGTGCATCGACCAGGAGGTTGCCCACTCGTACCCCCGGTCTTCGGCCCGGGGAGAATAGTTGTTGACGTAAGTAATTCCCGGCCACATCTGGATGGAGGAAATTCCCAGGCCGATTCCCACGCCCAAGGCAAGGGCCGTCGACCGGAGGATGGCCCAGCTCCAGGCCTTTTCTGTCCAGATTTTTTCGATAATCCTGTAACCGGCGTAAAAAGCGAGGGCAAGATGGGTGAAATAGGCCATCTGGGGGTGAGGAGTAAGCCAGATGAGCCCCAAGCTGCCGCCCATTAAAAGCGAATTTTGAAACGGCTTTTCCTGGAAAGCCGCTTCCATAAAAAGTAAGGCCAGCGGGAAAAGGGCGGTGACGAAGATTTTGCCGTCGTGGCCGGGGCTGACTAAGGAGACCAGGTAGGTTGAGAGCGTATAAAAAAGACCGGCTGTGAAAGCGCCGAGATAGCCGGCGCCAAAGCGGCGGGCGCAAGCATACATAAAACAACCGGCAAGGAAAATGTGCAAAACTTGAATCCAACCCAGCGCTCTATCAAGCGGCATCAGAAATTTCAAAAAACTTAACGGGTAAAAAATGTCGCCGTGGAAAGCGTCCACGAAGGGCATTCCGCCGTAGATGTAAGGATTCCATTGGGGAATATGGCCGTAGTTTTTGAAAAACTCGACTAAGTACGATCGAAAAAAGATACCGGCCTGCAGAGTGTCGGAACCGGCCAGCATTTTATTCGAAAAAACGAAATCGGCAAAAAGTATTATCGTTACCACGAAATAGGTTCCTAAGGGGAGCCAGGGGAATAAACGCGCGTTTTCCCACCAAGGGGCGGCGGCCGGATGTTTAACCTGGGGCTTTGGCCGGTTCTCTTTTTTAGCCATTTACAGTTTCCAAGCTACGGCGGCGCCGGCGGTTTCGCCCAGCACCACCCAGATGCGCGAGAGGGCGGAGAGTAAAATTGCCACCGAATCGGGGAAGTAGATGTTTAAAACCAGAGCCAGAACCGCTTCGCGAACGCCCAGGCCGCCGGGAGTGAAAAAGCTCAAGTATCCTATCAAGTACGCCGCCACGTAGCCCCCGACAATGGAGAAGAAATGGTCGGCCGTCCCGGTGACCGAAACGACAAAAAAGAAAAAAGCGGTTCCGTGCAGAAACCAGCCGAAAACATAGTAGGCGAATATACCGGACAGGGAATTTTTCTTCAAGGCTAAATCGGGTTCGGTTTTTTGAAATTTTTTAAGCATAAAACGCATTACTTTTTCGGTCAAGCGGGGGTGGTAAATTACCACCAAAGCGGCCAGGGTTATCGCCCCTCCCAAAATCCAAATGGTGTCTTTGACCCAGGCCTCTTTCGCAATTGCGGGCAAAACGCCGGTGATGAGAATCAAAAAGAGGGCGGCGGGGATGTTTATCAACTGGCTTAAAACGAAAGAGGTTGTCGAAGTAGCTTTGGGAATTCCTTCTTTTTCACACATTGCCACCAGGCTGACATATTGCCAGATGCGGCCAGGCAGGTAACGGGCAAGGTTGGAGATGTAGGAAATTTTGAAAGCCTTGCGCAGTTTGATATGCTTTTTAAAAACTTTTAAAATTTCGCTCCAGATCCAGGAAAGGAAAATGAAATTCCCAAACAGAATCAAAACCGAAAAAACCAGCCAGAAAGTGTTGATACTCCAGTCGTATTTTTGAACTTCCTGCCAGTCGGCGATGACTTTTTTGCCCAAAAAAAAGAAAATCAGAACAACCGCAGTCCAGCGGAGAACGGCAAACAACTTACTTTTCAATTGTCGAAAGGAAACTTGGGTTCGGTTTCTTCCGAAGCGTTTGGCTGTCTGGCCGTTTCTTCCGTGGCGCTTGGTTGGGCGACGGGCCGGTTGTAACTTGGACCCGGCGGCGGAGAAGGCTCTGCCCGCTCTGCTGACCGGGGAGAGGTTGGGCGGAGCATAATCGGAGCGGTGCGGCTGGTTTTTAGTTCGCCCACTTCGCGCGATAGAAAGTCGATGCGGTTTTGCAGTTCGACTAACGTTTCACCCAAAAATCCCAAGGCGAAAAAGGAGATTCCCAGCATTTCCAACAACATCACCAAGTATAAAACCGGGCGGTAGCCTTCGTGGGCAAAGATGCGGAAGCCGATGGCCACCAGTCCTATTAAAATCCCCAAGCCGACCAAAACCAATCCCCAGGAGCCGAAGAAAAGGAGAGGCTTTTTGGAAAAGGAAAGCTGGAATTTGACCGCGAGAAGATCCAAAAAACCGACCGGAATGCGCCAGAAGCCGAATTTGGATTGGCCGAATTTACGCGGATACAGCTTCACTTTTACTTCGGTCACTTTGAATCCTTGCTCGTGGGCCATCACCACCATATAGCGGTGCCAGTCCTTGCGGAAAGAAAGATTGGTTAAAACTTCGCGCTTGAAACCTTTGATGGAATTCAAATCGTGGACGGGAACATTGAACAACATCCGACAAAGCAGGTTGTAAGTGGAAGAAACCAAACGTTTGCCGCCGTAGCGGCCTTGCTTCCAGCCGGTGACTATGTCGTATCCCTCGGAAAGACGCGAAATCATCTGGGGCAGTTCGTTGGGGTGATATTGCAAATCGGCGGGAAAGAAAAAAAGAAAACGGCCGCGGGCCAAAGAAAAGCCGGTGTTCAAAGCGGCGGTGACGCCCTGGCGGGTTTTGTGGTAGTAGGTTCGCAAAAAGTGATAGCGGCCGGCCAGCTCGCGGGCTTTTGGATAGGTTTTGTCCGTAGAACCATCATCCACCAAAATAACTTCGGCAGAGATGTGGTCGCGCCGGAAAACTTCCGCAAATGCTTCCATCAACGCCGGCAGGTTTTCTTCCTCGTTATGAGCGGGAACAACTATGGAAGCCAGAATTCCGCGCGGGCGGGGTGGGCCGCCGCTGCGGCGACGGGGAGGATGAGTTTCGGGCATATCAGTCCGTCGCGGCCGTTTCGACCGGCTGGAAACGGGTTTCCTTTAGATTGGCGATGATGCGTTCGGCAAACCCTGAAGTGGAAACCAGTTGGGCACCCGGCATCAGGCGTTCCAAATCGTAGGTTACAGTTTTTTGTTTAATGGTTTTTGCCAGGCCATCGTAAATCAGACCGGCGGCCTCTTTCCAGCCCATATATTCCAGCATCAAGGCTCCCGAAAGAATCAGGCTGCCGGGGTTGACCTTATCCTGCCCGGCATACTTGGGAGCGGTGCCGTGGGTGGCTTCGAAGAGGGCCGTTCCATTGCCAATGTTGCCGCCCGGAGCCATACCCAACCCGCCGACTTGAGCGGCAGCGGCATCGGACAGAAAATCGCCAATCAGGTTGGGACAAACTAAAACGTCGTACTCTTTGGGCCGGATTAAAATCTGCTGGAAGATGGAGTCGGCCAGCCTGTCGTTGACCAAAATTTTGCCGGCCGGGATTTCTCCGCCGTATTTCTCCAGCTCCACTTCAAAAGCCACGTTTTTGCCGAATTCCTTTTTGATCAGCTCAAATCCCCAATCCTTGAAAGCTCCCTCCGTGAACTTCATAATGTTGCCTTTGTGAATCAGGGTAACCGTTTTTCGGTTGTTTTCGAGCGCATATTCCATTGCCTTGCGCACCAGCCGTTTGGTGGCAGTGACTGAAATCGGCTTAATTCCAATGCCGGAATCGGCCCTCACTTTGACCTTCAGCGATTTACCCAAAAATGAAATCAGCTTTTTAGCTTCCGGGGAGCCTTTTTTCCATTCCAAACCGGCGTAAACGTCTTCGGTATTTTCGCGGAAGATTACCAGATTGACATCCTGCGGATTTTTCACCGGTGCCGGGACTCCCTCAAAGTAGCGCACCGGACGGACGCAGGCATACAAATCCAAAACCTGCCGCAAGGTGACATTCAGACTGCGGATGCCACCGCCGATGGGGGTGGTGAGCGGGCCTTTTAAGGCGACGACAAAGAATTTGATGGCCTCTTGGGTTTCTTTGGGCAGCCATTTGCCGAATTTTTTGAAGGCTTTTTCCCCGGCGAATATTTCAACCCAAACAATTCTGCGGCTGGGGCCGTAGGCCTTTTCGATGGCGCCGTTAGTCACCCGTTGCGCTGCCGGGGTAATATCTGCTCCAATACCGTCCCCTTCGATGAAGGGGATAATGGGGTAATCGGGGACGTTCAGTTTTTTCTGCCGGTAAGTTATCAGCTCCCCATCTTTGGGGATGACGAAGGTTTTGAATTTTTTCATCAATATCCCAAAAATTTAAGCATCTCTTTGTAGGTCCCAGCTGATTTAGTCAGAGCTTCTTTTTCTTCCTTCTCCAGTTTCAATTCAACTATTTTTTCGACTCCATTGGCGCCCAAAACTACCGGAACGCCAATATACAGGTCGGAAAGGCCATATTGACCGGTCAAGTGAGCGGAAGCGGGCAGCAGTTTCTTTTCATCTCCCAACACGGCTTTCACCATTTCGGCCGAAGCGGCGGCGGGAGCGTAGTAGGCCGAGCCGGTTTTCAAAAGTTTTACGATTTCGGCGCCGCCTTCGCGGGTGCGGTCACAAATAGCTTGAATTTTTTCTTTTGAAATCAATTCCGAAATCGGAATCCCGGAAACGGTCGTGTAGCGGGGCAGAGGCACCATCGTATCTCCGTGGCCTCCCAAAACCATCGCCTGGGTGTCGGTAAAAGCCACTCCAAGCTCCATCGCTACGAAAGTCCGAAACCTAACAGAGTCCAAAACACCAGCCTGGCCGAAGACACGATTGGCCGAAAAGCCGGTTTTTTTGAAAGCGTGGTAGGTCATTATGTCCAGGGGATTGGAAACTACTAAAACGAAGGCCTTCGGCGCATATTTTTTAATTTCGTCGGCCACTTTACCAACGATGTCGGCGTTGGCCGAAAGCAGGTCTTCCCGGCTCATTCCCGGTTTGCGCGGCAGCCCGGCGGTAATGACCACCATATCGCTGTCGGCAATCTCGGCGTAATTGTTGGTGCCGGTCACGCGCGAGTTGTACCCGCGCACTGGGCCGGCTTGAGATAAATCCAGCGCTTTGCCCTGGGGTACGCCTTCAACTATGTCCACTAAGACGATGTCACCCAAATTCGCTTCGGCTAAATAGAGAGCCAAGCTGGCGCCCACGTTTCCCGCTCCGATGACGGAGATTTTTTTCTTCATTTGCGGTTGTTCTCTGAATTAGGGAAAAAGAAAGCAATTTCGATTTGGGCGTTTTCGGGCGAATCGGATGCGTGCACGGAGTTTTTGCCCTTATCAACGGCCAGATCATAGCGGATGGTTCCCGGGTCGGCCTCCCCGGGGTCGGTGGCGCCGATTAGTTTGCGCAAATCGGCGACGGCATTTTCTTTTTCCAAAAAAATTGGCACCACCGGGCCGGAGGACATAAACTCCACCAAATCGGCGAGAAACGGTTTGCCTTCGTGCACGGCGTAAAACCTGCGCGCTTCTTCTGATTTGAGATGAACCATTTTCATTGCCCTGATTTTAAAGCGGGATTTTTCCAGCCGGGAGATGATTTCGCCAATCAGATTGCGCCCGACGGCGTCCGGTTTGATTATCAAAAGCGTTTTTTCCATTCTTTATTTTTTCCTTGATGTTTTTCTGTTCCCCCCGACTTTGTCGGGAGCGTTTTTGGCCGCCAGGGCGTGAGCCGGTTTTATATGATTGCCTTTAAAAGTTCGAGTTTTCAGGGGAGCGGTTTTCTTGGCCGCTTTAGTTCTAACCACTGCCGTAGAAACTTTTGCGCTTTTCTTTTTCCCCAAAACTTTTTCTACCAAAGCCGGTATTTCGGCTGGAGTGGAGGCAACCGGAACGCCAACTTTTTTAAACATTTCGATTTTTTCTTTGGCCGTGCCGGCCCCGCCGGAAATAATGGCGCCGGCGTGACCCATCCGCTTGCCCGGTGGTGCAGTCTGGCCGGCGATGAAAGCGACCACCGGCTTGGTCATCTCGGCTTTGATGAATGCCGCCGCTTTTTCTTCTTCCGCGCCGCCGATTTCGCCGATTAAGACCACCGCTTTGGTTTCTTTATCGTTTTGGAATAACTCCAAAACATCCACAAAGTTGGTGCCAATTACCGGGTCGCCGCCGATGCCGATGCAGGTGGACTGGCCGATTCCGGCCAGCGTTAAATTATAGACCACCTCGTAGGTTAAAGTTCCGGAGCGGGAAACTACGCCGACCGTTCCCGGTTTGTGAATCTGGGCCGGCATAATGCCGACCTTCGACACTCCGGGGGTTATCAAGCCGGGACAGTTAGGGCCGATTAGACGGGTTTGGGTGGTTTTCAAGTAATGATAAACTTTGAGCATATCGGCGACCGGGATACCTTCGGTGATTGCCACGACCAATGGAATTCCGGCGTCCGCCGCTTCGTAAATGGCATCGGCGGCAAAAGCGGGAGGGACGTAAATCACCGAGCAGTTGGCGCCGGTTGTCTCTTTGGCTTTTTTCACCGTGTCGAAAATCGGAATACCGTACAATTTTTCGCCACCCTTGCCCGGCGTCACCCCGGCAACGATTTTGGTGCCGTATTCCTTCATTTGGCGGGCGTGGAAGGAGCCGTCCCGGCCGGTTATCCCCTGCACGATTACTTTGGTTTTTTCGTCAATCAAAATCCCCATCACGCCACCTTCGATAGTTCAATCGCTTTTTTAACGACTTCGGTCATTGAAGAATAGACGTTCAAGTTTACTTTGCGCAGAATCTCTTTGGCCAGGTCTTCGTTGGTGCCCACCAAGCGGATGGCAATCGGCACTTTGGGATTCAGCGTATTGACTGCCTTGACGATGCCGTTGGCGACGTCATCGCCGCGGGTGATGCCGCCGAAGATGTTGAAGCAAATAGCCTTCACGTTCGGGTCGGCCAAAATGATTTTCATCGCCGCAATTACTTTTTCCGGGTTGGAGCTGCCGCCGATGTCCAAAAAGTTGGCCGGAAGGCCGCCGTAGAATTTCACCAAATCCATCGTCGCCATCGCCAGTCCGGCGCCGTTGACGATGCAGCCGATGCTGCCGTCCAGTTTTACAAAGGAAAGCCCGGCTTTTTTGGCTTCTTCCTCGATTTTTTCATTGCCGGAAAACTCTTTGTATTTTTCAAATTCAGGATGGCGGTCTTGTGCATTGTCGTCGATGCTGACTTTGGCATCGAGGGCGGTCAGTTGACCGCTTTTTGTTACCACGAGAGGATTAATTTCGGCCAAGCTCAAATCGTTTTGCCAGTAAAGGGCATATAATGTTTTCAAAATTTCTCCAGCTTGCTTGCGATGATTTTTATCTGTGTAGAGGAAGGTTGAAACCTGCCGCATTTGAAAGGGGAGAAGACCGGTTAACGGGTTCACTCTCACTTTCAAAACCTTATCCGGGGTCTCTTTGGCGACTTCCTCGATTTCGATGCCGCCAGCGGGAGAGGCGATGAGGACTGGCATTTTGAATTCGCGGTCGAGCGTTACGCTCAAGTAGGCTTCGGAGGCGATATCCGCCGCTTCGGTAACCAAAACTTTTTCAACTTTAAACCCTTTAATATCCATTCCCAGAATGGCGATTGCTTTCTCTTTGGCTTCCTGGGGCGTGTTGGCCAGTTTTACGCCGCCCGCTTTCCCGCGCCCGCCGGTGTGCACCTGGGCTTTCACCACTACGGTCGTGCCGTATTGGGAAGAAATCTGGTAGGCCTCTTCCGGTGTTTTGGCTACTTTGCCTTTTGGAATCGGGATACCGGCTTGGGCAAAGAGTTCCTTGGCCTGGTACTCGTGTAAATTCACTGCGCCTCCTTCAAGTTCCTATAATAATCTTTTGCCTCTCTTAACAAAACTTCTTTTTCATTTAAAGCCGGGTCATCCAGAACCTGCTCCAGGAGGTGATTTAACACCTTGCCGATGGCGGGGCCGGGAGGAATTTGCAACAGCCCCATTATATCGGTGCCTGTGACGGCCAAGTCCTTGAGGCTAAACGGCGGCTTTTTTGCCAATTCAGCTTTGATGCGCGCTTCCAGCTCGTCCACGTCATCCGTTTTTCCGCCCATTCCCTGGCCGGATACATCGGCCCGGCGAAGCTCAAGCAGGTCAAAGACCAAATCGGTGCCGACCTTGCGAATCAAGCGGCGCAGGCCTTTGTCGGTCACTTGCGTCGTGAACATATGCTTGTCCACCAGCAAATAAACCTGGTCGATAAACTCGTTGGAATATTTAAGCCGCCGCAAAATCTGTTTAGTGATTTTGGAACCGAGCTTTTCGTGGCTGTAGAAAGTCGCCCCATCTTCCGTTTCCACTTTGGTGCGGGGTTTGGCCACGTCGTGCAACAGGCAGGCCCAGCGGACGCTTAACTTGGGCGGTGTCGCATCAACAACGTAGAGCGAATGCTCAAAAACTTCCCAGCGATGGTAGCCGCCCGGCTGCGTTACTCCAACTCCTTCGGCTAATTCCGGCAAAATAATTTGCAAGAGGCCGGAACGCTGCATCAACTTGAAACCGACCGATGGTTTGAGAGAGAGAAGCAATAATTTGTTTAACTCTTCCGCAATCCGCTCGGCGGCAACGGTTTCAATCAATTTAACCGAAGCGCACAGGCGCTCCCAGGTTTTTTGCTCGACTTCGAAATCGAAACGCGATGCAAATTGAATGGCGCGCAGCATCCGCAGTGGATCTTCTTCAAACGCCTGCGAAAAAACCTGGCGCACCAATTTGGCTTTGATATCGTCCTGCCCGCCAAAGGGGTCGATGAGTTTTTCGGTTGCCACATCGAGCGCCATTGCGTTAATGGTGAAATCCCGGCGGCCGAGGTCGGTTTCGACCGGTAAAGAAGGGTCAAAATCGACTTCAAAATCTTTATGCCCCAAGCCGGTGCTTTTTTCCTTGCGGGGCAGAGAAATGTCAAAGGTAACGCCTGTTTCTTTGTCGGTGAACTTGATTACACCAAAAAAGCGGCCGACCAAGTCGACGTAGCCAAATTTTTTGAGAAGCTGAATTAAATCCGGAAGGGGAATGCCGGTAACAAGGTAATCGGTGTCTTTTTGCGCCCGGGGAGTGCCCAGCAATCGGTCACGCACGGCGCCGCCGACCTCGTACAGCTTCCCTTTTTCCAAAATGGCTTCGGCGACTTTTTGGCCGAGTGCAGTTATTATCTTCATTTTTTCTTCTACCAGCATACTAATCGGGTACGAGATGCGTTCCGGCTTTACCCAAAACAGCCGGATAGGCCTGCCCGATGGAGGTAATTATAACCTCTTTACCGCCGGCTTGCAAAAAGTTTATCGCCGCCTGGATTTTCGGCCCCATACTGCCGGGCGGAAATTCGCCGGCATCTAAGTGTTTTTGCGCCTCTTGGATAGTTAATTTCTCTAAAAATTTCTGGTCGAGACGCCCGAAGTTAACAGCAACTTGGTCGACTCCGGTTAAAATCAAAAGCAGCTCGGCATCCACTTCCTTTGCCAATACTGCGGAAGCGAGGTCTTTGTCAATTACGGCATCGACTCCCCCCCACGAGCCATCCGGCAAACGGTAAACCGGAATGCCGCCACCTCCGGCAGCGATGACCACGATTTTTTTTTCGAGCAACATTTTTATGGCTTCCTTCTCGATAATTTCCAAGGGCTTGGGAGAAGGAACGACCCGCCGCCAGCCGCGGTTGGCGTCTTTTTTCATTTTCCAGCCCCGTTTTTTGGAAAGCTCATCCGCTTCCTCTTTGGGATAAAACTGGCCGATGAATTTGGTCGGGTCGGAAATGGAAGGGTCATCTTTATCCACCAGAACTTGGGTAACTATTGGAACTACCAATCGGTTAATTCCTTCTTTTTTTAAGCGGTTGTCCAGCGACTGGGCAATCATATACCCCATTCCGCCTTCGGTATCGGCTACGCAGATTCCGAGCGGCAGAATCGGAGCTTTATCAGCAGCAAGCTCTACTCGGAGGATGGCGTTGCCAACCTGCGGGCCATTGCCGTGGGTTAGGGCCAGGTCGTACCCCTCGCGCAAGAGCTCGACAATCCCGCCCAAGGAAGCGCGGGTATTGGCAAACTGATTAGCGATGGTGTCCGGCTCGCCAGCTTTGGAAATGGCGTTGCCACCCAGGGCAACGACGGCTCGTTTCATTTCGGCCTACTTCGAAAAGGGGGCTAAGACCTGCGGCAGGTCAGGCTTGCCCAGTTCTTCCAGTTCGTAGCGCACCCTCAGCATCGGCTTCTTGACTGTCAACAACCGCCCCAAATCAATCGGCGTGGCGACGATTACCAAATCGGCCGGGACCTTGTTAATGGTTCGTTCCATATCCTTAATCTGTGTATTACTATAACCCATCGCTGGTAACAATTTCCCAATATGAGGATACTTTTTATAAACATCCACCAAGCTGCCTCTTATGTACGGGCGCGGGTCGATTAGTTCTTTTGCCCCGAATTTTCGCGCGGCGACCACGCCAGCACCATATTCCATTTCTCCGTGAGTCAGCGTTGGCCCATCTTCAATCACCAGCACTTTTTTGCCCCGTATTTTTTCTCCCTCCTCCACAAAGATGGGGGAGGCGGCCTCAATTATCACCGCGTCC
>Ga0184637_10000028_pt1 | contig 90699 bp, 88 predicted proteins | sample PLM3_127_b2_FD_133143 | JGI IMG/M metagenome (GOLD analysis project Ga0184637, IMG submission 133143) | Groundwater sediment microbial communities from an aquifer in East River, Colorado, USA - PLM3_127_b2 | ecosystem: Environmental > Terrestrial > Soil > Riparian zone | place: USA: East River...
CCGCCCCCCCCGGCACCCCCTCCGCCTCCGCCCCCCCCGCCTCCGCCCCCGCCGCCACCGACCGGCAACGTGCGCGGCAGGGTGCGAGTGCAGCTTGCGTCCCCCACGCTCAGCCTGCCGAGCGGCTCGACTTCCGAGGTCACCGTCAACGTGTACATTCGCGCCCATTACTATCCCGATGCCGACACTGATCCGATGCCTGAGCCGGTGCACGGTGAGGTGCAGGCGACGTTTGAAGTGCGGCAAGTGGGCTCCGGCTCGGACAGGAAGCTCCAGATCCAGCCCTCGTCGCAGGACAGCAAGATTCAATTCGTGGCGGCACCCGGGACCGGCTTGAGCGCGGCTGACGTTGGCAAGATCTCGGCTCAGGTTCGCAAGGCCGTCCGGGAGAGCTTCACACTCCTCCCCGTGGACCTGCCTCAGGATTTTGCGTTCTCCGATTTCAAGGGCCTCGGGAGCGGCCCCGGCCAGGCCCTCGCGCTGCCCATCCGATTGTCAGGAGCGGGCCCGCCGTCCGGGAACATCCAGAGTGTCACCAACCTGTTCATCGGGCCCGGCGGGTTCGCCGTCGCCGTGAGCAAGGAATATGTGATGACGGTGTTCCAACCCACGCTCGACAGTCTGCTCCAGATCCAGGGGGACTTCACAGTCAAGGTCTGGACACCATTCGGGACCATGGTTGCCCACTATCACTATTCCGTAATCGACGCGGATCTTCAGTTCAACGACGGCTCGATCGATTTGATCGTCAAAGCCAAAGCCACAACCTCCCACTGGAATACACTAGTGTTTTCCGATTACAACAACATCGTTATCACCCAGCGGCTCACTCTCGTGATGTTTCTCAACACCCTGTTCATCCCAGCTCCCGACGACGAGCTTACGATCTCGGGGGCAGGCAAGGGGACTGGCACGGTAAGGAGCTTCGTCATTCAGGCGCGCAATCAGATGCTCCCAGGGGCCCAAAATGCGCTCAACGAAAAGCTGCGCGCCGCTAGGACGAAATTCGATGACGCTCTGCACCGCTTCGATCCCTCCGCCTCGTCAAGCTTCAGAGCCGGACATTCTGAGGAACCGGGAAGCAGTTCCTCGGGAGCGATCGCCATCACGCCGGACGGTCCCGGTGGAGCAACGGGCGGCGTCATCGTGCGCGGAGACATTCACAGCACCGCGGTGCGCTACGCGCCCATCGTTGACGTCGCTGAAACCGACCAGCACCAGGCGTTCACCGCCCTGGAAAGCTGGATCCCCGGCGGCCGCATCGACACGTTGATCTGGTCATGGGTGGAGTATTCCGGCCCGATCACGTCGATCTGGTCGGGCGTCACCAAGACCGAGACGCAAACACATCGGTTCATCCTGCCCAAGCCGCCCGGCGTCACTGAGCTAAGCAGCATCTGTCTGCGCATCGAAGGCACCCAGACATTGCCGGACGGCCAGATCGTGAATGTCGCAGGCGGGATGACGTGCCACGTCCCCGACTTCGGGCAGATTCTGGAAGCTCCTTCGTGGTGGGACCCCGTCACTCTGCCGATTTGGTCGCCGGACTCGAATGCGGGCACCATCTTGAAGGAAGCGATCACCGGCCACATTAGCGTCCAAGCGGATACCCCCCAAAAGAACACTCTCACCCACAACTCCCTGGTGTATTTCGCCGATTGGCGGGCGGACAACCCCCTGGCTGCGCTGGGCCAGGCCCTGGCTCAAGTGCAGCGCAAGGGCTTCTCCCTCGTGGCGATCGTCGTCCTCCCCGCGGGCGCCTTTGACGGTCGCCGCCGGGAGGTCGAGGCCAAACTGGGCTCGATCGCGGATCGCCTTCCCGCGCAGTTGCTCCTGACCGAGGACCACGAAGGCGGTTGGACGCGGACCTTTGCGCCGTCCAGGACCCCCTCGGCGTACCTGATCAATGCCCGGCGCGAATTTGTGTGGAAACACGAGGGGGCGCCGGACCCGAAGGTGCTGGCGGCCGCGCTGGATGAGCACCTCCTGCCGGCCCCAGCGCCGCGTTCCCGCCCGCTGCGCCTGGCCGTCTCGCCCGGCGATCGTGCCCCGGATGTGTTTTTCGAAGATGATCGGGGCCAACGCTTTGCCCTCCACCGGAAGCGCGGGCTGGAGGTCCGGCTCAACTTCTGGCAATCCTGGTCGGCGCCCTGTCTCAAGGAGCTTCGTCGCTTGCAGCAGGTGCAGACACAAGCCGGCGGGCGCGCTCCGTTCATCGTGGCATTCCATGGTGGCAAAGACCGAAGAGTCCTCGACGAGATTCGCAAACAACACGGACTGTCCTTCCCGCTGGTTCAGGATGCCGATCAGGTGATCGCGCGAAAGTATGGGGTGCGGTGCTGGCCAACGACGGTTTCGGTCAACGCCGACGGGCGCGTGAGTCATGTCCAGTTTGGACTTTCGCCTGAGCGCGCTCCTTTGCCTGAGCGCAAAGAGGCTGGATCGTAGCCGGTAACCGGGGGCGGGTTGGCCGCCGGGCTGTTTCTCAACGGCTGCCTCTGACGGTGTGGCCGAGTTCGTCATGGAGTGGCTCATCCTGCTCTTGCTCGTCCCGGCGGTTCTGATTCCAGTGGTGCTGTTGGGGGGCTTTGCGGGCTGCAGACAGATTCTTGGGATAGAAGAGCCGATTCTTGGCCCACCTGTAAACTTGGAGGCGACGCCGGTGATCGTTAGCGACAGGTCTCTCGCCGTCTCTCTGTCCTGGAACACGGCGGATCCATTTGGGTTCCCAGTCCAGATCGAACGCGCCACGGACGGCGGCGCTTATGCGACGATCGCTGATCACACGACTGATAACCCCTTCCTGGACATGGATGTGTTCGAGGGAAATGACTACATCTATCAGGTAAGGGCAATCAGCGGAGAGGAGAGGTCGGAGCCCTCCAATCCCGCTCCCGTCAGCCTTAAGTATAAGACGGCCTTTGTGGCCGAACTCCCTACCGACGGGCCAAATCGCGCGGGCTTCTGCCATGTGCAGATCGTCAGAAGCGCCCTGTTGACCGCCAGCGGCAAGATCGCAAGAATCACCGTGCTCGGCTCCACCGCCGGAAACCTTACCATTAACAGGATCTACATCTCGCAGGCGGCGCTTCCCTCCTCCGCGAATCCGAATCCGAATCCCTACGACTCCGCGGATGAGGTCTCCCCCGGCGGGATAACGAAGGTGCTCGACAAAGACAAGGGCGACCAAGCCGTGTCCCTGTCGCCGCCGGACATGACCCAGCCGGACAAAAACCGCAAAACCTTGGACCCCATCTATTACAATTTCGATCAGACCAAGGACTTGATCATCGCCTTTGACATCAGTTTTACCGAAGGCAATGTTCGCCGTGGTGGTTTGACTGGGGCGGAGGCGTATTTCAAGGCGAACACCCAGGAGGCGGGGCTGGCGGACAGGTCGCCGGGCTATCCTGGCCACGAGCTCAACACGCTCTATCTGGTCGAGAAAATTGAGGTATTGGGGTCTTTGGCAAACGGCGCGGTTCTCACATAAGCTGGCGGAACCAAGACGCTGAATCGTATTGAGCCGGTAACCATGGGCGCGTTAGCCGCCGGGCTGTTTCTCATTCCGCTCGCCGATCAGGCCCTCAAGCTCGTGCTGCGCCGCCGGCTGGGGCCAAGATCGGTCCCGCTGGGTCCGTTAGGCGATCTGCGGATGGTGAAGACACGGATCTGGCTGGCACGACGAGGGGGACGTCCGAACCTGGCTGTGATTTGGACCCTTTGGCTGCTGGCCGCTGGCGCAGTGGCGCTCCTCAGCGCTTGGGCCCCCTCGTGCGGTTGGTTCGCCGGGCTGCTCCTCGGCGGCTCACTCAGTCACGGACTGGAAAGCTCGGTGCGCGGCACCGTCAGCGATTATGTGTGCCTGCGATTCTGGCCCGCGTTCAATTTGGCCGACGTGGCGATCACCGTGGGCGCCATCGGGGTCGTGCTGGAGATGTTCATGACCATGAAAGACCTCTGGTCATGATCGCGCGCGCCCCTGGCGCCGACACGTGCCCCGGCTTCCCGCGTTATTTCAACATCGGCGGGCACTGGGTCAACTCTTACAAATTCTTTCTCTGTGTGGGAATTTATGCCGGGACTCTGGTGAGCGCCGCCGTGGCCGAACGCTCCGGCATTTCGCCTCTCCGCATGGGCTTGGCGTGCCTGGGCTGTGCCATCTCCGGTCTGATTGGCGCACGGATTTATCATCTGCTGGTGTCCGCTCCGCACTATCTGAGAGAGCGGTCTTGGGCCGCGGTGTGGGACTCCACTCGCGGCGGGTGGAGCGTCTTCGGCGCTTTGCCCGCCCTCGCGCTCGTGTCATTGCTGCTGGCCTCTGCGCTTCAGATCCCGGCCGCTGTGTTTTGGGACCACATGATCCTCGGCATTGTCTTTGGCGGCATTTGGGTGCGATTGGGCTGCGTCTTCAACGGCTGCTGCGGGGGCAAAGAAACCAGGGGCTGGTATGGTGTCTGCCTGCACGACACGCGGGGCCTGCGCAAGCGGCGAATCCCCGTTCAATTCATGGAGATTGGATGGTGGATCCTCGCAGGGGCCGGGCTCATCTGGCTGTGGCCCCGGTCGTTCGCCCCCGGGACGTACGCATTGGGCGTCCTCTGTTGGTACGGCCTGGGGCGCTTCTGGTTGGAGCCGCTGCGCGAAGCGCCGGATCTCGTGTCCGGCCGGGTGCGCATCGACCAGGTGGCGGCGGGCCTGCTGGCCATCGCAGCCGGTTACGGATTGCTTCTGCTAGTGCCGTGGCGATAAGCGTCGCATCTCTTCGTTCTCGGTCGTCGGGCATCCTCAATGTACAACCGCGTACACCTCCGGCGCCCTCCTCCCTCGGGCCTCGATCTGCTCGCTTCTCGCCACGGCGCAAGTGGGTGTCAAGACCACAGTCTGACAGGAACGTGCAGATGTTGGGCGAACAAGCACGCTGGCGTGAAGCACGGTTCCGGCTCCGGCGCCCCGGGGGCCGCCCGCGTTGCCCGCCTGCTGGTGAACCGTTTCGTCACGGGAGGACACAATGGCGACCGCAACCACTGATCACTACCGCGCCTACACCCCGAAGCCCTTCACCCGCGCCGAGCGCGACTCGGTCACCATCCTCTTCGGTGGTCTGCACTGGCGAGTCGAGCGACTGATTCAGGCCGTGTTCGAGAACAGCGGCCACCGAGCGCGTGTCCTGCCGATAGCCACCAAGGAGGATCTCCTCACCGGCCGTGAGGTCGCCGACATCGGCCAGTGCTGCCCGACCAGCTTCACCACCGGAAATCTGGTCAACTTCCTCAAGAAGGAAGCGCAGCAGATCGGCGCCGACCAGGTGGTCAAGCGCTACGTCCACCTCACCGCCGGCGCCTGTGGCGCCTGCCGCTTCGGCCAGTACCACCAGAGCTACGAGCTGGCCCTGCGTAACTCGGGGCTGGACGCGTTCCGCATGTTCCTCATGGCCCAGGATCAGTTGGACCAGAAGGGGTCCATGGGAGACGGCCTCGACCTCGACCTCCCGATGACGCTCGGCTTCCTGTGGGCGATCTTCTGCACGGACCTCGTGCAGGACCTCGAGTACCAGGTGCGGCCGTACGAAATCATCCCCGGCCAGACGGATGCCGTTGTCCGGGAGAGCGTCGAGCACCTCTACCAGGTCTTCCGGAAGCGGCCGCGACACGACTCCTGGCGCTCCGTGGCCTGGCACCTCACCACGCCGTACTTCGCCAAGGCGCTGCGCGAGGTCCATCGGAGGTTCGCGGCCATCGAGGTGGATCGCCTGCGCGCCAAGCCGATCGTCAAGATCACCGGCGAGTTCTATCTCCAGACGGTCGAGGGCGACCCGAACTACAACATCCACCGCTGGCTGGAGGCGGAGGGCGCTCAGGTCTATCCGGCCGCCATCGCCGTCTGGATGGACTATCTGCTCCGGCTCAAGCTCCAACGCTTCGAGGACTATGCCGGCATCGAGCGCGGTGCCCGCCTCAAGCTGGGGGCCGGGCGGATGGTCCAGGCGATCTACCGGTGGACCTTCAACCGCCTGCGCGGCGCCCTCGGCAACCTCACGCACGAGCTGCCCGACCAGTTCGAGCTGCGCCGCCTGGCCGCCCCCTACTTTCACAGCCGGCTGGACGGCGGCGAAGGCGACATGCTGATCGGCAAGGCGCTCTGGGCCCATCTCGGCAAGAAGGCCCACATGATCTGTGAGCTGTCGCCCTACTCCTGCATGCCCAACACCATGAGCATCGGCGCCATGGCCGGGGTGATCGGGAAGCATCCCGACCTTCTCTACGCCCCGCTCGAGATCAAGGGGGACGCCGAGGTCCACGCGCTCTCGCGCTGCCAGATGATCCTCACCGAGGCCAAGAAGCGGGCACAGCGCGAGTTCGAGGACGCGCTCGAGCGCACCGGGCTCACGGTCGAGGAGGTCCGTGACCATCTCGACGCCCATCCCGAGATGAAACGCGCGACCTACCGGATACCGCACGACGGCGTGGTAGGGGCAGCGGCGAGCCTGGTCCTGCATGTGGCGGAGCGGATGGACCGCCGCCTGGCCAAGGCATGAAGCTCGCCGGCGTGGACGTGGGCTCCACCACCGTGAAGGCCGTGGTGGTGGAGGAAGGGCGCGTGAGTTGGCAGGACTATCAGCGCCACAACACCCGGCAGGCCGAAAAGGTTCTCGAGTTCCTGGAACGGATGGAGAGCGAGACCGGGCTTGCCCCCGGCGGTGACCGCATCTTCTTTACAGGGTCGGGCGCCGGCTTCATCGCGCCGCTCGTCGGCGGCAAGCTCGTCCAGGAGGTCGTGGCCGTCGCCGCCTGTGTGGAGCAGCTGCACCCCGACGTCCGCTTCGTCTCGGAGATCGGCGGCGAGGACATGAAGACGATCTTCTTGACCTCGACCGGCGCCGGCAAGTCCAAGCAGGTCTACATGCAATCGGCCTGCAGCGGCGGCACCGGGACCTTTGTCGAGAAGACCGCTCGCAAGCTCCAGATCCCGGGCGAACGACTGGCCGAGATGCCCTACGCCGGGATGAGCCTCCACAAGATCAGCTCTAAGTGCGGCATCTTCGCGGAGACGGACGCCAACACCCTGGTCAAGACCGGCGTGCCCGTCGAGGAGATCATCGCCAGCCTGTTCGAGGCCGTCGTCTACCAGAACCTGGCCACCCTGACCAAAGGCAACACGCCCATGCCCGAGGTCCTCCTCCTGGGCGGCCCCAACCTGTTCTTCAAGGGCCTGCAGGAGGCGTGGCGCCACCACCTGACCAAGCTCTGGACGGAGCGGCGCGTGGTGCTCCCCGACCATCGCGACCCCGCCTCGCTCATCACCGTGCCCGACGAGGCTCTCTACTACGCCTGCCTGGGATGCATAGAGATCGGCAAGGACGAGGCCAGCGGAATCGGAGTGTACCAGGGACGCGACCGACTCCGGTGGTGGGTCGAGGAGGGCCAGCACGAACAGAAGGCCAAGGACGGGGCGAAGGCCCTCGTCGCCAGCGGGGACGAGCTCGCCGCGTTTACCGCGCAGTGGGACGTATGGCGCGCAGCGGCGACCGTTGGTGACGACGGGAGCAATCGGACTTGGGCCACGGTGCCCGTGCTGGTGGGTTGCGACTTCGGCAGCACCACCGCCAAAGCGGTGGTCCTCTCCCCGGAACGGGAGCTCCTCTTCACCTGCTACGCGCTATCCAAGGGCAACCCGATCGAGGACGCCCAGGCGCTCTTCCGCCAAGTGCGCGAGGCCGGGTTCGAGGAGATGGCCGGGCTGGCCCTCACCGGATACGGCAAGGATCTCCTGACCGACGTGCTGGGGGCGGACGTGGCCGTGGTGGAAACAGTGGCGCACGCCACGGCCACCCTCCATTTCTTCCCCGATGCCGACGTGATCTGCGACGTCGGCGGCACCGACGTGAAGATCATGATCCTGCGGCAGGGGACGGTGGCCGACTTCCGTCTGAACTCGCAGTGCTCGTCCGGCAACGGCGCCTTTCTCCAGGGGGTGGCCGAGCGCTACGGTATCCCCCTCGAGAGCTACGCGGAGCGGGCCTTCCAGGCCAAGGCGATGCCGAGCCTGGCCATGGGGTGCGGGGTCTTTCTCCAGTCCGACATCGTGAATCAGCAGCGGAAGGGATGGTCGGCCGAGGAGATCATGGCCGCCCTGGTCGCCGTACTTCCCATCAACGTCTGGATCTACGCGGGTCAACTCCAGAATCTGCGATCGGCCGGGCGCAAATTCATCCTCCAGGGCGGAACACACCGCAACAAGGCCGTGGTCAAGGCTCAGGTGGATTTCATCCGCGGCAAAGTCCCGGAGGCGGAGGTCGTTCTCCATCCGTACTCCGGGGAGGCCGGAGCCATCGGCGCCGCCCTGTGCGCGGGCGAGTGGCGGCGCGCGGGCAAGCCCTCCCGCTTCCGCGGCTTCGACACCATCGCGGGGCTGACCTATACGAGCACGACCAGCGCTGAGACCGTCTGTCGCTGGTGTCCCATCAACTGCACGCGCACGTTCATCGACGTGCGGCTTCCGGGAGCGCGCGGCCGGAGCTGGAGCAAGGTGCCGCTCGCCGAGGGCTGGGAACGCGTCATCAGCGGCAACTCGTGCCCCAAGGGACTGGTGGAGGACGTCAACGAGATGCGGGTGGTGAAGGCGAAGCTGGAGGAGGTCAAGCGTGAGTACCCTAACGTGGCCGAGATGGTTCGCAAAGACGCCTTCCGCCGAGCCCGCGCCGTCGCGCGTTAACCTGCGCATCGGCATCCCGCGCGTCCTGAACCTGTGGTCCACCCACCAGTTCTGGTGCGGATTCTTTGGGGCGCTCGGCGTGGATGCGCGCAACCTCGTCTTCTCGTCCGACACCTCCGAGGAGCAGGGCCGCCAGTTCGGCAAGGGGCGAGGCACCGTGGATTGCTGCTATCCCGTGAAGTGCATGGCCGGCCACTACGGGGAGCTGCTGTTCGGTCAGAAGGCGAAGCTCGACATTCTTTTCTCGCCCATGATCTACAACCTGCCGTCGTTCCTCTCCGGGCATGTGGCCCGCACGCTCACCTGCCCTCGGGTCATGGCCGCGCCCGAGAACATCAAGGCCGGCTTCGTCAAGGAGCGCGACGTGTTCGCGGAGCAGGGCATCCGCTACGTCGCTCCCTTCGTATCGCTGGACGAGCCCAAACTGGTCCCCAAGCAGCTGTTCGAGGGGCTCCGGGAGGCGCTCCCGGGGGTGACGCCAAACGAGATGGCGCGGGCGGTGGACGAGGGCTACCGGGCCCTCCACGCCTTCAATGACGGGCTGCGACGGAAGTCGCGCGAGGTGCTCGAGTGGTGCGCGCGGGAGGACCGGCCGTGCCTGCTCGTGCTGGCTCGGCCTTACCACATGGATCCGGGCATCGGCCACGAGATCGACGTGGACCTCCAGGTCCATGGCTATCCCATCCTGTGGGTCCAGTACATTCCGACGGACTCCGACCTCATGGACTGGGCGTTTGCACCGGATATCAAGGCTGGCATCATCCGGTCGCCGTTCGACATCCGCGACGTGTGGCCCTCCTCCTATAGCTCCAACACGAACGAGATCCTCTGGGGCGCCAAGGTGGCGGCGCGCGTGCCCTGGATCGCCGGCGTCATACGGCTGGCCAGCTACGAGTGCGGGATGGACCAGCCGACCTACACGCCCGTCCAGCAGATCGTCGAGCGCTCCGGCACGCTCTTCTTCTCCTTCCAGGACCTCGACTCCACCAAGCCCGCCGGCTCGGTGAAGATCCGGGTCGAGACGATCACGCACTACCTCGAGAAGTACGCGCGCGAGATCATCGCCCGCAAGAAGGCGGCCATGCCGCCGGGCTGCCCCCTCGCGGCTGCGTGACACTGCAAGCAACTGGCTCGCCTTTTCAGCGCCACACACCAAAGGACCGTCGGTGTCAGCGCGCTCAAGAAGGTTTGAAGCTGTGACAACCGTGCCGGCTTTCATACTGGGTGCAGGCCTGAACGCATTAGGAGTCGCCAGAAGCCTCGGACGGCACGGAATTCCGGTGGTGGTTTGCCATAGTTTCATCCGAGACATAGCGGATCGCAGCCGCTACGTCACACCAATCATCCTTGACGAGGACGCCCGTCTGGCTCTCGGAGCCTTACTTACGCACGCGCAAGCGTTTGCCCAAAGGCCGGTGCTATTCGCCACGAGTGATCAATATGTTCGGCTTGTGTCGGAATATCGAAACGTACTAGCCCAACGGTTCCGATTCCTCATTCCTGAGGAGGGGGTCATCGAGACGGTCACGGACAAATCGAAGTTTGCGGCGTTTGCACGCGAGCATCAGTGGCCCATCCCGGCAACCTTCATACCGAAAACAGAGGACGAGGTCAGGCGAAACGCTGAACAACTTCGTTATCCGCTGGTCATCAAACCTGCGTTATCCCATGAATGGTCCCGTAGCAAGGTGGTCAAGGAACGGTTCAGGATTGGAAAAATCGTCAGGGTCGAAACCCCGGCAGAGCTTATCGGCAAATGGAATGACCTCAAAGATACCAGCCGCGCGTTGGTGATTCAGGAGTGGATTCCTGGAGGGGACGATCAGCTGTTCCATTATTACTCCTATAGAAGCAGCCACGACAAAGAAACGATTGGCGATTTGGTTTCTCAAAGATTGCGCATCTATCCGATTCATGGCGGCGTAGGCACTTTTGTGCGAGCTACCTCGGATGCGGAACTTGCTTCTATCAGCAGAGGCGTCTTATCAGAGCTCCGTTTTGTTGGCGCGTCGACTGTCTGTTTCAAAAGGGATGCCGTTACGAAGGAGTACAAGATTGTTGAAATCAATGGCAGGCTCCCCCAGGCCCATTCCCTTTTCCAGATGTGCGGAATTGATCTCCCGTACATCATGTACAAGGATCTCTTAGGACATGTTGAGCCTATACCACAGTTGCGGAATCTCGGAAACAAATGGGTGTCGATACAACTGGACGCGCCAGCCGTGTGGTCGTATTGGAGAGCTGGAGAGCTGACACTCCCGTCGTGGCTTGCCTCGCTACGTGGGACAAAGATGTGCGCGGAGTTCGCATGGGACGATTGGAAACCGTTTTTTTTCGCTGTGCAGGCCCTTGCCCAACGGATGTGGGGGCGTCTCCGACGTCGCTCATGACCGGAGTCGCGATTCAATTTTCTCAACAATGAGCCTGCCAATATTCAGAGAGGCGGTGGCAGCCGGCGACGGCGCGTTGTTTACGTGGACCGTCCTCTCGTCCTCCAGAATGAGGAAATCGTCGACGAGCGCGCCATCGGGAGCCACGGCCTGGGCGCGGATGCCTGCCGGCGCGGGCACAAGGTCTTTCTCTCGAATCTCGGGGACGAGACCCTGGAGCGCGCGCGTGAACGCTTTCTTGCTGAACGATCGCCACATTTCGCCGACGCCCATGCGCCAGTGCTTCTGCGCCATCTTACGAAAGCCGGCGTAGCCCAGGGTCTCCAACAGATCCCGGACATTGATATCCCTCTTTTCGTAGCCTTCGCGTGCAAACGCGAGGACGGCGTTCGGGCCGCACTCCAGATGATTGTCGATCGTGCGTGTGAAGTGCGCGCCGAGGAATGGAAATCTTGGATCGGGCACGGGATAGATGAGATTCCTGCAAAGATAGCGCTTCTCCTCCACCACCTCATAATACTCCCCGCGGAACGGTATGATCTTTGCCCGGGGGTCGGCGCCGCACATCCGTGCGACGCGGTCGCACTGCAGCCCCGCGCAATTCACGACAAAATCGGCCTCGATGCCTCCCACCGGGGTCGAAACGATCATCTTCGCTCCACCCCGCCGGAATCCCGCCGCCTCGGCATTGTAAAGAATGCGATGCCCGGCGCGGGTGATCAATTCCCCGAGCCGCTCACACACTTGCGCGTACTTCACAATTCCGGCCTCCGGCACGTGGATCCCGCCGACACCCTCCGCATGGGGCTCGAGCTCGCGCAGGCGCTCCCGCGGGATCAATTCACATTTCACCCCATTCGCCCGTCCACGCTCGAAAATCCGCTCGAGGGCGGGCACCTCGCTCTCGTTTTTCGCGATGATGACCTTTCCGCAGATCTCGAATGGGATGTGGTGCTCCTCGCAGAATTGTTGCATCGCGAGCCTGCCCGCGCGGCAGTTGACGGCCTTGAGCGAGCCGGGCTTATAATAAATGCCGGTGTGGAGCACGCCCGAGTTGTGGCCGGTCTGGTGGCGCGCAAGACCGTTTTCTTTCTCAAGAACCGTAATGCTCACGTCGGCCAGGCGCCGGCTTAATTGATAAGCCGTCGCCAGCCCTATGATCCCGCCGCCTATGATCACAACGCTCTTGTTCATGCGCGAGCGTCCATAGGGTAACATGCTCGCTGGCGTGCGGCGCCGATTGCAGTCGGGCGGCCAGGACAGGCCTGTCCCACGGCATCAACGAGTCAGACGCTCACGGCGGACGACAGCAGACAGGCCTCGGCCTGTGGTCGTCACCGCCGGAGCGTTTAGGACGGAGCCTGGGGGTTGGGTCTTACACAGTCGAGGCGGCGAAGCCCACACTGTGCCCGGCCAGCAACCCCCCGTGCAACTCCTCCAAAGACTTCTGGATCTGGCCTGAGTACTCAAGCGCAGTGCTCAAGGCTTCTCCGATGGCAGCGTGCTCATGCCGCAGAGACTCCGTCTCGCTCTGGAGGGCTCCGATCTGCCGTTTGAGTTCACTCAACTCATCTCGGAGCCGCGCCGATTCTTGCTCGCTCGCCTCAAGTTTTTCCGAGAAATGATCGTGATCGTCCAGCAGTCGCGGGATCATGAAGCTGATCTGATGCTGGCTCTCCTCCATCCACCGGGTCAACCGCTGTCGCTCCTCCGTGCGCTCCATACGTCGCTACCCCTCCGTGTGAGAGTTCGTGGAACCTGCGCGTGTCACCCTGCCCTGCACTACATCTCGGGGCGCAAGACCCTCTATCGCACGACATGTTGTGGATGTCAAGGGGAAAATCGTGCGGCTGGCCTCCTTCCGGGCCGCCGGCCGACCAGAGCGCTTCTGAGGCCAGGCGCGCGCGCCCACCTGGGCAGAGAAACGCGGATCCAGTGAGCCGGGTGCGTGCCTCAGAGGTAGGCGAGGAGCCGGCCGCAGGAGATGACCCCCGCCCACAGGAGGAGCGACACGATCGCCGCGGCCTTCGCGGGCGCCGGCGCCGGAACGTCTCTGTTCCACACGGCCACCGACCGGAAGACGCCGCGATCGAAGGCGAGCGCGTTGAGGCCGGCCGCGACGAGCAGGGCGAGCTTCAGCCAGAACGCCCGGTTGACCGCCCACTCCGTCGCGTGCGCGGCAAACATGGCGGCGCCCGACGGGACCACGAGACCGAGGCCCGCGCGCGACCAGGGCAGGAGGTGTCGGGCGAGGTCACGGACCGGGAGCCGGACCGAGAGCCCGAGCAGGCGGAGGTCGAACATCACGGCCGCGCCCACCAGGACGACGAAGCCGAGGATGTGGCAGATCTCCACGGCGGGGTAGAGCCACAGCCACTGCCGCATGGCCACCGCGACGCCGCTCGTCTCCAGCCAGGTGAGCCACGCCGGGCCGGCCGGCTGGTGGATCATCGGAGCTCGGTCGTCTTCCCGTTGATCGTGATCCGCTCGGCCCGCATCTCGATGGGGTCAGTGCGGCTCGGATAGCCGACCACCGTCGCCCTGGCGCCGGGCGCCAGCATCGCGCGAGGCAACCCGCGGTTTTCCATTCGCGACGGCGGCGCCAGGACCACGAGCCAGAGCTTGTCAGGCGCCTCCAGCTTGAGGTAGCCGTGCGGATGCTCGTAGCCGGATTCCTTGATCACGCCGGTCAGGTTCAGGACTTTGCTGGAGTCATACCCGCTCCAGCCGTGGTGCGCCGCGGCCCCGCCCACTACGGCGACGCCAAGCGCCAGGACTGCTGTGAGAACGACGACTCGTCTTGGCATGCGTTCCCCTCCTGGATTGATGAACCGCCTTCCAGTATATCAAGGATCATTTTCCGCGGAGCCTGTGCCGACATAGACGTTCGACTTGACAGGCGGGGCCGGGTCGCTAGTATGTGCTTAGACCAACGACCAAGGAGGGATTATGGAGAACGAGCGACAGGGAGTGGTCACGCTCAAAGGCAATCCCGTCACGCTTGTCGGGTCAGGCATCAGCGTGGGACAGCGCGCCCCCGACTTTACGACCGTGGACAACGGGCTCCAGCCGGTCCGATTCAGCGACGCGCGCGGCAAGGTGCTCATCCTGAGCTCGGTGCCGTCCCTGGACACCCCGGTCTGTGACACGGAGACTCGGCGCTTCAACCAGGAAGCCGCCGCCCTCCCCGGCGTCGAGATCTGGACGATCAGTATGGATCTCCCGTTCGCGCAGAAGCGCTGGTGCGGGGCGGCGGGCGTGACGGCGGTCAAGACGCTCTCCGACTTCCGCGACCGGTCCTTCGGCGCCGCCTATGGCGTGCAGGTCAAGGACGGTCCCCTGGCCGGGATCAACGCCCGCGCCGTCTTCGTCGTCGGCAAGGACGGCTCGGTGACCCATGCCGAGTACGTCAAGGAGATCACCACCGAGCCGAACTACGACGCGGCGTTGAGCGCCGCGCGCAAAGCGGCCGGCGCCTGAGCGAGGAGATCAGGCGGTGAGCGTCTTCGACGGTCCCCGGCGCGAGACGCGGCGCGTAGTGTACGGCGGGAGCGTCTACTGAGCGACCCCGGCGGATGGCGGACTGGAGCTGGGCGACGGTCGGACGGCGACATGCACGACATGCGGGAGACCGACGGCGGCTCGATGCTCCGGGTCAAGGGCCAGGACGGCTTCTGCCCGATCGGGCCGGGGATCGTCTCAGGCGTGGACGCCCGGCAGTCCACGCTGCGCACCTACCGAAGCGACAAGCTGGTCCAGGAAGGCGTCGTCGCCGAAGCGATGATGTTCGGCATCGACTACATCGTGGCGGACCTGGCCCGCCACATCACCCTCGTCCCGGAAAACATCATCCTCACCGGCACCCCAGCGAACTCCCGCCCCCTCGAGCCGGGCGACATCATCGAGATCGAGGTCACGGGGCTCGGCCGGCTCACGAACCGCGGGTCGTCGCCCCGGCGCCGCGCGCGAAGGTCGGCCACCAGGACGCGTGGCGTCGCCATTGTTGACATTTTCAGGCTCGAGAACGGCAAGATCGTTGAGCATTGGGACGTTATCCAGCCGATTCCCGAGAAAGCGGCCGACCCGAACGGGATGTTCTAGGGTTGCAAGGGGTGCTCAGCGTCAAGGGCGGTAGAGGACCGCTAGCGCCAGGAGGAGACTCGTCCTCTTGTCTCGCAACGCGCCAACCCAGAACGGCTCGGAAGAAGCCGACGCGGCTCGGGCCGTTGTCGTTGTGGACCTGGCGAGCCACCTTCGAGCTCCCGTCCTCATTTCTGATGCTCATACGGGGTGATGTTTTCGGCCTCATCAGAGCTCATGGCTCGGTATGCTTCAAACTCTATCTTGCTAAACGGATACCATTCATTGTAAGGATACCGCCGGAAGAATTCAGCCAGCCTTTCGCGGAAATGCTCATCCGCTACGGTGTTTAGTCGCCCAGTTCGTAGATTCCGCAGCTGCTCAAGCTCGTCCCTCGGAACGCGCAGTACCGACTGAAAATCGACTGCCATTCTGTCCGCAAAACCCACCTGGCCGTCTGGCGGAAGATAGAACCACTTCAGATTTTGAACAGCATGCCGCCGAAGAAAATCCACCCACTTCGTAGGGGTCTTGGGTGGGGTAGATAGCTTCACAACATCAAAAATCGGTCTAATCTCACAAAAGCTTATCTCGGGCGCTCGTATCGTGTCACAGTCCTGCGTGATCACGATTGCCATCACCGGAGTGAGACCAACAACTGCAGCGATCGGTTCGTTTCTGTCACTCAAATCATCCCATCTTGCAGCCTCAGGTTCATTCTGCTCAGTCAAAATACTAACTTCGGTGAGCGACAGTGCAGCCTTAGGGATGCCTCTAAAGATATCCCCTTGGCGTATCGGGACGTCGGGCGTGGGGAATTCGTAAATCACTCCGGGTTCCAGCCAAAAAGCGTCATGAAGTCAGCCGCCTCGCGCTCCGCCGCAATGCGCGCCCTTTCCTCTGCTCGGCACACGGTGTCCAACGCAATCCTTCTCGCCTCTGCTAGCGAGATGCGGCGCGTTCGCCTCATCGAAGCCAGAAGAACAGAAGAATCGGCCGCAAAGACAGTCCGCGGATCATTCAAGACGCTCGCTGTTGAAAGAAAGAATGAGAGGGCAATGGTCGGAAAAATCCCGCGCCGAAGTCCAGGTCGCGGCACCCAAGGGAGTTGCGGTTCTTTCCAAAGGTCATAAGCAAGCCCAGGCGTGCTAACAACGGTTCTTGACGCCCCCAGTTCTGGATCTATGGTTGCCAAGTCACGCATTGTCGCTGAACTCCTTCTCCAGTTCACCAGCGATTAGATGGAAGAAGCTCTCCTCTATGACAGCATGCGCGGCGGCTGCCCAGTCACTAAACCCTTGAGGTACCCGCGGAACATGCTCGCCCTTTGAGATAAACCAGAGTTCGAAAATCAAAGCAGGTTGTCCCTCCTTGCTTCCGGTACTCAACTTGACCTGAAGGGCACCGGCCGGCTTCGCACAGGGAAAGACAAATTCGGTGGCAAGGCGATCCGGCGCACTTCGCACATTGCCATCCTGGAAGATCGCGTTGGGCAGCTCTAGAGCCGTCCCCATCTTCTCCGAAAGAAACCCAAGGAGATTTGTAGCTGGGTCAATCGGCACCGCATTGATGTACCTTAGCATGAGGGTTTCGAATTGGAGCGCTTCGGGCTTTGGATGAGACCGTACGAGCGCAACTACAGCCTTGTTGATCTGCCGCTCAAAGTTCTCCCACTCATAGTTGCTCGTCTCATTGAACGTGAAGACTCCTGGGCCGACTTGAAGCAGCGGCCACCCATTTGGGGCAACGCGGAAGCGGTGGTGCACGGTGTGCGGAGTCATCTCCGCAGGGACTAAAGCCGCGGGAAGCTCTTCGTGGTGGGGAAAGCCAGTCTTCACGTTTTCGAAAAGTTTTCCAAGCAGAAACTGGTAGTGGGGATCACGGCTCAGCTGTGGGCTGGAGCCGCGCTCTAGGACCCAGCGCACTTCCAGGATGGCCTCTATCAGAGGCTTCTTCCTTAGAATCCTACGTCGTTCCATTGGCCGACCTGGCAGATTGGTCAAGTCGGCCGAGACCGATAAACGGGCGCAGATAATTGAACGGCCACGATCGAAAGATAGGGGCAAATGAGGAAACTGTCAAGGAGGACGCCGGAGGGCTGAGGGGACCACTCGCAAGACAGCCGCACGCACGGAGATCCTGTTCTTCGTAGCGCGGCTGAAGTTCCCAGGGGATAGCCGCTCCGGGCGGACCGGCGCTCTTGGGGGCGGTTGCGCTCGAAAGCTTGTTCCTCGCGGTCGATCCGGTCAGGTTCGTCGGCTAAACCCGGAGACTCTCGCGATCCAGCCAGGGCACCAGGAGACATTTTCAAGGGTAAACCGTTCGAAAGCGACCCCCTTTGAGCAGCCTGTCCAGGGACTCCTCGATCTCCCGATCCTCAACGGTTTTTCGCAGCGCCTGCTGAATTGCTTCGGTGTCTGTCTTCGTGTTGAAGAGCCGTCGCACCTTCTCGATCACCTCGCCATCCAGGTTATATGTCTTCTTCTTGACCGTCGTCTTCATGCGGCCCTCCTGTGCTGTATGATACAGACAATCTGGCCTTCCTGTCCATATCGTCTTGACAAGGCCAAGCGAGCGGCGGTGAGGGATTCGTCCAGCTCGGCTACCAGAGCTCTTCCGAGGCCAGGCGCGCGCCTTCCACCAGCGCGCGGAGCTTGTGCCAGACGATATTGGAGTCCACCTGCACCCGGCCGGCGAAGGTCCCGAAGCCGCAGTCGCAGCCGGCGATGAGATTCTCCTTCCCCACCACGTGGGCGTAGCGCACGATCCGCTCCGCCACCAGCTCCGGGTGCTCCACGAAGTTGGTGGTGGAGTCAATCACGCCCGGGATCAGCACCTTCCCCTCCGGGAGCCTCACCTCCCGCCACACCTTCCACTCGTGCCCATGCCGGGGATTCGCGCCGGGCAGCGCCAGGCCGGCGGGGCGCCCTTTCAGCACGACGTCCACGATCTCTTTCAAGGGCACGTCCTTGAGGTGGGGGCCGCCGGTGCTGGCCCAGCAGATATGCATCCGCATCCGGTCGGGCGGGATGTCTCTCACGGCGTCGTTCAGGACCTCGACGTGCATCTCCGCGACCTTGCGGAATTCCTCCAGGCTGAGGTGGGCGAACTGCGTGTGTCGGCCCAGGGCCAGGTCGGGACAGTCGAGCTGAAGCAGAAACCCGGCATCCACGATGGCCGCGTACTCTCGTCTCATGACCTCGGCTAATCGGCGGAGGTACGCCTCGTCGCTCGGATAATACCGGTTCTGGAGGAACCGCCCGATCTGGCCCGGGGACGGCGCGGTCATGAAGATCTCCTCGGCCTCGATGCCGACCGTGGCTGCCTTCAGGTTCGCGATGTCCTGCTCGACCGCACCCCAGTCCTTCCACTCGATGGGGCCGGTGCAGGTCGGCCGCTTCTGGAAGACGGGCGTGAACTGCCAGGCCATCTCAGCCCATTCCGGGAACTCCTCGGCCTCCGCGCCGCCGCTGACCCGTATCGGACTGCTCTCCCCCTCGAAGCCGGTGAGGCGGTCCTTGACGTAGATGGTGTAGTCGACTTTGCCCTGCTCACCGTCGTTGATGACCGTCAGGCCGCACACGACCTGCTTCTTGACCACCTCGGCCACGGCCGAGCGCACCCGGGCTTCCAAGGTCGTTCGGTCTCCCAGACGCCCCTCCTCTTTCTCCTCCAGCATCGCCAGCAGGTCTTTCGGGCGGGGCAGGCTGCCGGTGTGGGTGGTGAGGATTTTCCTTGTGATCCGCTTCATCGTCGCGGCGGCGCCCGGTAGACCACATCCACGCGCAGGTGGCAATTGTATTGCGTAATTCGTACCATAATTGAATTGTGGAAGTAAAGTACGGCTCCCCGGGTGCGCTGGGTATCCGCCCTGGTGGTTCTACTCATGGTGGCAAGGTGCGCCGGCGTGGATTGACATGCCAGGCTACCGCCTTCATCCTAGGGGTGGGAGGTAACAGTCATGACGACGTTTCTCGCGGAACCCTGGCCCTTCTGGGCCGGCGGGGTGGCGATCGGCCTGTTTGTCATTTTGCTCGGCTGGATCACGGGGAAGGCGTTGGGCGTCTCCACCGGCTACGGGAGCCTCTGCTCGATGGTCTCGGGCTTGAGTTATTTCCGGAAAAGGCCTTACAACGAGGCGTGGCGGATCTGGTTCGTCGTGGGGATCCCGCTTGGTGGTCTCGTCTCGGCGGCGTTGTCCGGAGACCTTCAGGTGAAATGGCAGATCGGCCTCTTCGAGTCCGTCTTCGGTGAGGGCTTGGTGGCCAAGGCCCTGGTCCTCATTCTCGGCGGGTTTCTGGTCGGCTTTGGCGCCCGCTGGGCCGGCGGCTGAACCAGCGGGCACTCCATCCTGGGCGTCGCCCGGGGCTCAAAGTCAAGCCTGATCGCGACTATCGGGTTCATGGCGGCGGGAATCGTGGTGACCCAAGTGCTCTTTCGCATCGTCGGAGGTGCCCTTCCGTGAATGCCCTCTATCTCGTCTTTGGCGTCCTGTTCGGCTTCATCCTGTCGCGCGCCCGCGCCACGGATTACGACACCATCGTGAATCTCTTCCGGCTCGTGGATTTTCACATCGCGGGGGTGATGGCAGTTGCCATCGCTGTCGCCGCGGCAGGGCTCTACCTGCTCCGGCGGAGCCAGGCCGCCGCGCTGATCGGATGCCCCATCGAGATCCAGCACAAGCCTTCGCATCGGTGGATCCTTCCGGCGGGCCTCGTCTTCGGGACCGGCTGGGCCCTCACCGGGACCTGACCGGGCACGGCACTGGCTCAACTCGGTGAGTTGAAGGGCTACGCGATCTTCACGATCCTGGGGGTGCTGGGCGGCACTCTGACTTACGGCATCTGGCGGTCTCGCGGGATCCCGGGGGAGATGTAGGAGACGCCGTGGGGACCATCACGGCTTCCGGCCCTGGCCGCCGTCGCGGATTTTAGTGGAAGTGTGGCGGGCGCGTATAATCAGGGCGGCCATGAAGCGGTCCTCCCTTCTTCTCACGATCGGTGTTTCTCTCACCATCATCCTGGCCTCGAGCCCTGGCGGGGCGGACCCTTCGAGCGTCGGTGATCCCGTCCTCCACTGGAACGCGATCGCCCTCCAGGCCGTGGCCGACGACCACACCGGGACCTTCGGCCTCACGGAGCAGGGGGGCCCGACCCGCACTGCGCGCGCTCTTGCCATCATGCACGCCGCGATCTACGACGCGGTGAACTCGATCGACCGTTCGCATGAGCCTTACCTTACCCTCGTCCCCGTCAAGGGTCACGGAAGGGTCTCCATCGACGCCGCGGTCGCCGAGGCCGCCCATGCCGCGCTGGTCGCTCTCTATCCTGCCCAGAGGCGCGTGTTCCATGAGGCGCTGCGATCCCACCTGGCCGAGATTCACAACCACCACGGCAAAGCGCTCGGCATCGTGGTCGGTCGCCTGGCCGCGAGGCGCCTCCTCCGTGCGCGCAGGAGCGACGGCTCGGACGACGCGATGCCCTACACGCCGAGTCCCCTCCCCGGCCGCCACCGCGAGGACCCGCTCAATACGGGTCAAGGCTTCCTCACGCCGGGCTGGGGGAAGGTGGCACCCTTCGTCATCGAGAGCGGCTCACAGTTCCGCTCACCGCCCCCGCCCGCGCTCTCGAGCCAGGCGTACACCGATGCCTACAACGAGGTGAAGATCTTCGGCGGCGACGGCGTTAACACACCAACGGCGCGGACCCCGGAGCAGACCCTGATCGGCATCTATTGGGCCTACGACGGCACGAAGAAGCTCGGCACCCCGCCGCGCCTCTACAACCAGATCACGCGCGTGGTCGCCGAGGCGATGGGAAACACGGCGGTGGAGAATGCGCGCCTCTTCACCCTGATCAACCTGGCCTTGGCGGATGGTGGGATCGCCTGCTGGGAGACCAAGTACTTCTACGACTTCTGGCGCCCGATTCTCGGCATCCGCGAGTCCGACCTGGGGACCGGCCCGACTGGTCTCGGCGACGGCAACCCGCTCACGGTCGGAGATGCCACCTGGACCTATCTCGGCGCGCCGGCCAGCAACGCGAGCGGAGATAACTTCACGCCCCCCTTCCCGGCCTACCCTTCGGGCCATGCCGCCTTCGGCGCGGCGACGTTCCGCATGATCGCCCTCTTCTACGGCACCGATGAGATCCCCTTCACCTTCACGTCGGACGAGTTCAACGGCGTCACGACCGACAACCTGGGCAACGTGCGCCCGCCCTCGCCGCGCAGCTTCTTCAACCTCAGCCAAGCGGCGGCCGAGAACGCGCAGAGCCGCATCTACTTGGGGATCCACTGGCAGTTTGACGCCACAGAGGGGATCGCGATGGGAAGCGCCGTCGCCGACCACATCTTCGAGAACGCCCTCCGGCCGATGGAGGAGAAGTAGGCGAGCGCCGCAGCTCCGCCGGGCTCTCGGTCAGCATCAAGAGATGACGGCTGGCAGATGACCGCACACACACGCATGCCGGTCGTGTACATCTCCCACGGCTCGCCGATCGTGGCGCTCCGGGAGAACAACTTCACCCGCGCGCTCGCGCAGATGGCGAAGGATCTGCCGCGGCCGCGCGCGCTCGCGGTCGTCTCCGCCCACTGGGAGGCGCCGTCGCCCATCCGCGTGACAGGGGCCCCCCGGCCGACCACCATCTACGACTTCTCCGGCTTTCCGGATGAGCTCTATCGTCTCACCTATCCCAGTCCGGGAAGCCCCGATCTGGCAACCGAGATCGTGAGGCTCCTGTCCGAGGCGGGCCTGCAGGCGGCGATCGATCCGCGGCGCGGCCTCGACCACGGCGCCTGGGTCCCGCTGCTCCACGCGTACCCGGCCGCGGACGTCCCGGTCGTGGAGGTCGCGCTCCCCGTGCCCCGGAGCCCCGAGGGCCTCTTGACGCTGGGCCAGGCGCTCGCGCCGCTCCGGGAGGACGGCATTCTCCTCGTAGGGAGCGGTGGCATCGTCCACAACCTCCCGCGTCTTCACTGGAACGACGAGGACGCGGTCGTCGACCCGTGGGCCAAGGCATTCGACGACTGGGTCCGGGCGCGCCTCACCACCCTGGACAGTCAGGCCATCGCGGGTTATCGGGACGCGGCCCCGCACGCGCGGCTCGCCGTGCCGACCACGGAGCACTTCGACCCGATCTTCTTCGTGCTCGGCGCCGCCTCGAAGAGGGACCGGGTGGTCGACATCTACGAAGGGTTCCACTACGGCAACCTGTCGATGCGCACCTTCGCGCTCGCCGAGCCGACGTGGCCGACCTGACCGCCGAGGTCGTGATCTGCGGCGCGGGGATCGCCGGGATCGCCGCGGCCTATCACCTCGCTGTCATGCACGGCATGACGGACGTCGTGCTCGTGGAGCGGGGCGCCCCGCTCTCGATGACCAGCGACAAGTCCACCGAGTGCTACCGCAACTGGTGGCCCGGGCCGGACGACGCGATGGTCGGGCTGATGAACCGCAGCATCGACCTCCTGGAGGAGATCGCGCGGCGGACCGACAACGTGATCGGGATGAACCGGCGCGGCTACCTGTTCGCCACGGCCGACCCCGCGCGCGTCCTGGCGCTCCGCCGCTCCGCCGAGCAGGCTGGGCGCTGGGGCGCGGGCGCGCTGCGTGTCCCTGATCGGCGAGCCGGCGGTCCGCCATACGTCCCGGGGCGAGCGCAGCGCTTCGAGGGCCAACCCGAGGGCGCCGACCTCATCACCGATCCGGGCCTGATTCGCGAGTACTTCCCCTATCTGACCGAACGGACGGTGGCCGTGCTGCACACCCGGCGGTGCGGCTGGTTCAGCGCCCAGCAGCTCGGGGCGTACATACTGGAGGAGGCCCGGCAGCGTGGAGTGCGACTCATGCGCGGTGAGGTGACCGCGATCGACACGGCCGGCGGGCGGGTGCGGAGCGTGGCGGTGGCGACCGACGAGGGCACGAGAGCCATCGCGACGCCGCGCTTCGTGAATGCGGCGGGGCCCTTCCTGAAAGCGGTCGGGGCAATGCTCGGCCCAGACCTACCGGTCATTTGCGAGCGACACCTCAAGCTTTCCTTTAATGATCATCTGGAGGTGGTACCGCGCGGGGCGCCGCTCCTGATCTGGAGCGACGATGTGGTGCTGCCGTGGAGCGAAACGGAGCGCGAGACGCTGGCCGCAACCGAGGAGACCCGCTGGCTGCTCGACACCTTCCCGTCGGACGTCCACTGCCGGCCCGAAGGACACGGCGACAGCCGGACCGTGCTGGTCCTGTGGACCTACGACGTGCAGCCGGTGGAGCCGGTCTTCCCGCTCCCGATCAAGGAGCACTTCGCGGAGCTGGCCCTCCGCGGGATGGCGGTGATGGTCCCGGGCCTCGCGCAGTACCTCGACCGCATTCCCAGACCCTTTGTCGATGGCGGTTACTACACGAAGACCCGGGAGAACCGCCCGCTCATCGGACCGCTCCCGATTGAGGGGGGTTACGTCGTCGGCGCCCTGTCGGGCTACGGTGTGATGGCCGCGTGCGCGGCAGGGGAGCTCTTGGCCGCTCATATCTCGGGCGCATCGCTGCCCCGGTACGCGACGGCCTTCACCCTGTCGCGCTACGCCGATCCGAGCTATCAGAAACTCCTGGAGAACTGGGGCGAGTCGGGGCAGCTCTGAGCCGGTTGCAACCACTTGCAGGATGGTAAAAAACACCCTTCCGAGTGCAGGCTGATCAAAAAGGTCCAGATGCAAGGCGGCGATTCGAGCGCCGGCTTCGCCGGCGCAACACTCTGGGGGAGGTTCGGAAGGGGGCCGTCGAGGCCCCCTCCGAGGAAAGCCTTCGCCGCAGATGGGCGTTTTTCATCAGCCTGCTAGTGGTATTCCCGGGCCGGCAAGCATAAGATAGGCCCACCAAGTCACCCTCGAGGAGGCCACCATGAATGCTCAGCGATCCGTGATCCTCGCCCTGGTGCTCTCATTCCTCACGGTCGCCGCCACCGCCGACGCCCAGATCGCCGTGTCGACCAACGACAACAAACTCGTCAACGTCAACGGCCGGACCACCGTGGTCCAGAACCCGGCCCCTGACACGGCCACGATCCTCGATCTCTCGGCCTCCCCGCCCCGGGTCATCGCCGAAATCGACGTGCCGAACAGCGTGGCCGGCCCGCCGTCGAGCGTGGCGATCACGCCCGACGAGGGCCTGGCCCTGGTCACCTCCGCTGAAAAGATCGATTCCGCGGACCCGACCAAGCGAGTGCCCGACAACCGGCTGTCGATCATCGATCTCAAGGCAAACCCACCCCGCGTCATCGCCACGCTTGAAACCGGCAAAGCTCCGTCCGGCGTCTCGATCAACCGTCAGGGCACGCTGGCCCTGGTGGCCAACCGGAGCGACGGGACGGTGTCGGTCTTTACCATCCAAGGCAAGACCGTGGCGTCGGCCGGGACCGTGAAGGTCGGCGACGAGAAGTCGGGCGGGGCCCACGTCGCCATCGCGCCTGATGGGAAGACGGCGCTCCTCACCCGAGATCGCGACAACCGGATCTCGGTCCTCTCCATCGACGGGACCAAGGTGGAGTACACCAAGCGCGACATGACCGCGGGGGTCGAGCCGATTGCGCTCGACATCGCGCCGAACGGCACCTTCGCCGTCGCCGCCAACTTCGGGGGGCGGGTCACGGGCGACCGCGACACCGTGAGCCTCATCGATCTCAGGGCGCGGCCCCCGCGCGTCGTGGACACCATCACCGTCGGGCTCGGTCCGGAAGGCGTCAAGGTGTCGCCGGACGGCTCCGTCGTTGCCATCGTCGTTCACAACGGGAGCAACCTGCCGAAGGAATCACCGTTCTACAACGATGGGGGGAAGCTCGTGCTCCTCCGCTCGACCGGGACCTCGCTCTCGAAGGTCGCCGAGGCGCCCATCGGTCACTGGTCGCAAGGCGTGGCCTTCTCGGCCAATGGCAAGACCCTCTTCGTCGGCAACATGGTCGAGAAAGACTACTGGGTATTTCAGTGGGACGGCACGACGCTGCGTGACACCGGCCAGCGCATCAAGATGAAGGGAGGTCCCGGCGCGATCCGGATCGCCGACAAGTAGCGGCTCCCCTGGACTTCACCCTGCGCCCCACCGGCGCGATTCAGGGCGCCCCTGAGCCGGTCGCCCGCCTCAGAGGTAAGCGAGGAGCCGTTCGCAGAAGATGACACCCCGACGTTCCTGGGAGATGCGCCACCAAGCGATACGCCGGCTATCTGCCATCCTGCCCCTGGTAGCCTTGCTCGTTCTCGCCGAGACGGCACTCTCACCCATTGCCGAGGCGGCCCGCCTCGAGGTGATGCCGGCGGCGAGCGAAGCACGGTACCGCGTGCGTGAGCAGCTCTTAGGGTACAAGTTCCCGAACGACGCGGTGGGAACCACGCAGAGCGTCAGCGGCGCGGTCGCCTTCGACGTCCAGGGTCGGCCCGCACCCGGATCGAAGATCATCGTGGATCTCCGGACCCTGAGGAGCGACGAGGCCAGGCGCGACAACTACCTGCACAGAGACACGCTGACCACTGCGAGCTTCCCCTACGCGGAGTTCATACCCCGTGAGGTCCGCGGCCTGCCCTTCCCCCTGCCCGCCTCGGGGAGAGCGAACGTGCAGATTCTCGGCAACCTGACGATTCGTGGCGTCACCCGTCCGGTGACGTGGGAGGGCACGGTCGAGTTCACCGGGACGGCCGTCCGCCTCCAGGCACGGACCGCGTTCAAGTTCGGAGACTTCGAGCTGACCCAGCCGCGCGTCTTCCGCGTCCTGAGCATTGAGGACCACATCCGCCTGGAAGTAGATCTCACCCTGCGCCAGGCTTCCTAGTGCCCCGCCGATATGCGTCGCTTCACTGCGTTCTCGGTCGTCGGGCCTTGTGATGCTCGCATCTCGGCGCGGCACGAGTGTGGCGTCCAAACCAAAGTTTGACAGAATCGCGCAGACTTTGGGTGAACAAGTCACTAGCGGCGCACCGGGGAAGACGCGCGATGGAAGAGGCCAGGGTCAACGGGGTGCGGATCTACTACGAGCTTCACGGGCAAGGCGAACCGCTCGTCTGTCTGCACGGCTTGCAGGGGGACAGCAGCCACTTCCGCGGCTTAGTGCCGGCGCTCAGCCGGGCGTACCGTACGCTCATCTTTGACCAGCGCGGGTCAGGCCTGAGCGACAAGCCGGCGATGGACTACTCGACGGCCCTCCTCGCGGATGATGCGGCCGCCTTGATGGACTCGGTGGATCTTGACTCTGCCCACGTATTCGGGGTCTCCATGGGCGGCATGATTGCCCAGGAGCTGGCGCTGCGCCATCCGGAGAAGGTCCGCAGCCTGATCCTGGGGTGTACGACGGCAGGCGGGCCGCACGCCGTGCATGTGACCCAGGACCCTGCCTTCGCGGCAGCTTATACCACGCAGGAGACCTCGCCCGAGGAGCGCGCTCGGGCGCTGGCCCGGGCCACCTTCACGGAGGGATACGTCGAGAAGAACCCGGGAATCATCGACGCGCTGATTGCCGCCCGCCGGGAGCGCCCCCTCGATCCCGATGCCCTGACCAGCCGGCGCCGGGCGATCGATCGATCGCCACGACACCTACGAGAGGCTCCCCTCGATTCGCTGCCCGACGCTGATCATCACGGGACGACAGGACAAGATCGTGGCCTGCGAAAACTCCCGCATCCTGGCCGACCGGATTCCCCAGGCCACTCTGCGCGTGCTGGACCCTGCCGGGCACCTCTTCTGGTTCGAGCAGGCCGAGGAGACCCGGAAGGCTGTCCTCGCCTTCCTCTCCGGTCAGCGCCCGGCCTGAGCCACCGTCCTAGTCGTCCGCCTGATTTGACAAGAAGAATAGCTGGCTAGTAAAATAGCGTTAACCAGAAGAAGCTGCCCATGAGAGTCGCGAACACGGTTGACCTCAAGAACAAGACGAACGAGTTGCTCCGGTACGTGATGAAAGGCGAGCCGGTGATCGTCACCTTTCGCGGGAAGCCGGCGGCGTCTATCATTCCGCTGACAGAGGACGACCTTGAAGACTTCATCCTGGAGCACAGCTCGAAGATTCGGAAGATGATCGCCGAAGCCGAAGCCGATCGAGCCGCCGGCCGAGTCATCCCCCTCCAGACATATCGGGCCAAGCGACGCCGGCGGTGAGCCGGTTCACCGTCCAGCTCACCCGCGCCGCCTCGAAAGACTTAGACCTCCTACCTGCCTCGCATCGTGAACAGATAACAGAGGCGCTCCTAACACTCCAGCAGGAGCCGATCGGGCCGCCTCCGCGCATAAGGCGTCTCAGGGGCTTTCCGTTTGCCCTCTACCGCCTGCGCTCCGGTGACTACCGCGTGCTCTATCGAATCGACGAAGCGGTTGTCACCGTGATGCGGGTCATCAACCGGCGAGAGCTGGAGCGGGCTCTGCGCCAGTTGGGCTTCAAACGGCCGGAGGTCTGACGCCGGCCTGATAGGGTGGAGCCCTACGCGCTCTTCCTGATCTCGGGCGCGACCTCGGCCGCGAAGAGCTTCAGATTCCACTTCAGGGGGGCGGTGCCCATCCCAGTGCCCCCGCCATCCTCCGATGGTGATCGAAGGCCGCCTTCACCAGCGCCGCGCCGGCGAATCTTCGGCGATTGCCGAACCCACTGGAGAGCCATTGACAGCCGGAGCGACGCGGAATTAGGATGCTTACAGCGACAGCAGAATCGGCTTCAACCGTCCGGAGACTGATTACGAGGAGGGCCGGGGATGATCGTTCGCAAGCAGCCGAATGGCGAGCTGATTCTCATCGGGCAGACCGACCACTCGCGACTGGTCGGCCAGTTGGCGGCCCACTGGGGGAATGTCGAGTTCGCGACGCCCGAGCCCTATGACTCGGTCGTCCGCGCGGCGGTCTTCCATGACTACGGCTGGCTCCGGTACGAGACGAGCCCGATCCTGAACCCGGAGACCGGCGAGACGCCGGAGTTCCGCCAGGTCCCGCTGACTCCGGCCCAGCTCGAGGCGTACCAGTGGAGCCTCGACTGGCTGGCGAGCATCGATCGCTACTCCGGCCTGATCATCAGCATGCATCGCACCGGGCTCTGGAGGGGCCGTTACCAAACGATTCAACATCCCAGCGGCTACAACATCAGGACCCTCACCCCGGAGGTCGAGGATTTTATCGCCAAGAATGAAGCCTGGCAGGAACGCGAGAAAAGCTCATGGGACGCGAAGCAGCTCTGGACCAACTACCGGCTCATGCAGGTGTGGGATCTCCTGGGCCTCTATTTCTGCTGCCAGGAGCCGTATGAGGACTATGTCGAGCCGGTGCCCGTGAGCTACCACGGCGGCGCGACGGACGGCCTTCGCCTCACGTTGGATCCGGTTAACTCGAGAACGGTGGCCTTCGATCCGTATCCCTTCGATACGCGCCCGTGCCATGTGCAGCTGAGCTTCAAGCGGCTGCCGAAAATATTGTACCCCGACCTCGAGACCTTCCGTCGGGACTACTTCCGGGCAGAGACCGATCTCATGAAGTTCGAGCTGGTCTAAGGAGGAGCGTGGCATGGCAGAGCCTAATCCATCAGAGGTTCGGGAGCTCAAGGAGGCCTTGATTCGGGGGGCCCGCTTCCTTCAGGAAACCGGGGTCCTCTCTCACTCCTTTCACGGCAACATGAGCGTGAGAGTCCCCGGCACCGATCACCTCGTCATGACCGGATCATCGCTTGCGCGCGGTCTGAGGACCGAGGAATTGGTCGTCGTGGATCTCCAGGGTCACCTCCTCGATGGCGAGCTCGATCCCGTCGCCGCCGAGATCGTCCAGATGCACACCTCGGTCTACTTCAAGAGGCCGGACGTCTGTAGCGTCATTCACACCCACTCGCCGCACGCGACCGCCTTCGCGGTCGCCTCAAAGCCCATCGAATGCGTCTACGAAGGGCTCGTCCGCGCCGGCATCGTCGATCCCGTCCCGGTCGCGAAGTACGCGCCGCGAGGGTCTGACGAGTCGGTCAAGAACATCATGGATGTCGTCGGGACACGGGACAAGGCGGTCCTGCTCGAGAATCATGGAATCCTCGCCTTTGATCGGGACGTCATGTCAGCGGCGAGGGTGATCGTCCTGCTGGAAGAAGCCGCAGAGCTGACGATCCGGGCCAGTCTCGTCGGCACGCCCAAGAAGATCGCCGCCCAGATGATCGAATACGCCCAGGAGCGGGCCCAGCGGTTCGCACAGCGGGGGACGATTCGCGCCGAGTCGGCGACCGGCGCGGAGATCAGCGACTCGTCCCGGAAGGCCAATCCGCCCACCAAACGGGCGGCGGGGCTTAACTCAGAGGAGGGTGCGCCATGAGAGTCAACACCGGCACGCGACCCCACAGACCCATGTCCTCGCCCGCCATCGTCGTCGGTGCGCTGGGCGCCGCCCTCGCGGCGGCTTTGCTCATCTCGTCTCCCGCCGCAACACAGACGGCGCCGCCGATCAAGATCGGCGTGATCCACGACCTCACCGGCGCCCTCTCCCAGATGGGGTCGGAGCTGAACGAGGGGATCAGGCTTCACGTGAGCGAGATCGGCGGTCAGGTGGCGGGGCGAAAGATCGAGTTGCTCTTCGAGGACTCGGAAAGCAAGGTGCACCCCGGGATCACGAAGGTGCGAAAGCTCGTGGAGCGGGACCGGGTCCATCTCGTCATCGGGCCGGTCAACAGCGCCCTGGCCTACGCGCTCCGCGACTACATGGATACCAACAAGGTTCCCATCATCGTCACCCAGGCCAGCGCCACGGACCTCACGCAGGCGAAGGCCAGTCCCTACCTCTTCCGCACCAGCTTCGGGAGCGAGCAGCTCAACATGCCCGCCGCCTGGTACGCGTACTCGAAGCTCGGCTACAAGCGGGCGATCGTCGTGGCGCTGGACATGGTTGGCGGGCGGGAGCAGTCGGGTGGCTTCATCAAGACCTTCCGCCAGCTCGGGGGCACGGTGGTCGCCGAGGTGTACGCCCCGCTGAACACGGCCGACTGGGCGCCCTATCTCACGCGCGTGAAGGCCGATCTGGACAAAGCCGACTTCGTCGCCGCCATCGTCTGGGGCCCGGACGCGATGCGCTTCGTCCGCGGCTACACGGACTACGGGATGAAGGGCACGAAGCCGATCCTGGCCCACGGCTCCGCGGTGGACGAGGGTTTCCTTCCCTCCGAGGGAGCCGCCGCGCTCGGCATCCTGAACTACCTCTTCTACACGCCGACCCAAGACACGCCGGAGAACCGCCGGTTCCGCGACCTCACACGGAGGGAGCTCGGCAAGGAGCCCACGAACTGGGATGCGATGGGATACACCACCGCCAAGGTCGTGACGGAGGCGCTCAGGAAGGTGCAGGGGCAGGTGGAGGACGTGCCGCGCTTCCTCGCCGCGCTCAGGGGCACCGAGATCGTGGCCCCTCAGGGAAAGTTTCGATTCGATGAGAAGCAGAACGCGGTGATCGATCTCCACATCCGCCGGGTGGAGAATGTCGATGGCAAGCCGGTCAATGTGTTCGTCGACAAGATCCCGAACGTGGGCCAGTTCTGGACCCCGCCCCGGTAGAGGTGGAGGCGAAAGCGCGCAGGCTCACGGCGTTTATTCGAACGCAGGGAGGATCCAGCATGCGCCAAGCTTACCCGGGAACAGTGCGCCGGTCCGAACGGGGAGTTCGGGAAGCGTCGCGCCGAGCCGATTCCTGCGAAGCGGGTACTGAGAGCCGAGGGAAAATCCTGCTCGCACGAAAAAAGAACCGCTTGACAGAATTTCGTAACTATGATAGTTACTATCATTGATGCCCCAGAGCGTTCGCTTCGCCGTCGCGGTTCACGTGCTCGTCCTGCTCGCCGTCGAGGACCGCGAGCCCAAGACCTCGTCGTACATCGCGGGGAGCGTGAATACGAACCCGGTGGTCGTCCGTCGAATCTTGAGCCGGCTGCGGCGCGCTGGCCTCGTGGCAGGCCACACCGGACCCGGGGGTGGGTTCCGGCTGCTCAGGGACCCGCGGCAGGTCTCCCTCGCCGCGGTCTACCGCGCGGTGGAGACGCGCCCGCCGATCGCGCTCCACCAGGGGCCCAACCCCTCGTGCCCGGTGGGAAAGAACGTCGGCGGCGTGCTCGAGGGGGTGTCCGACCGGGCCACCCGCGCGATGCTCACGGCCCTCAAGGGTCTGACGCTTGCCCAGATCGTGAGCCAGGTGAAAGCGCGGGCGGATGGCGCGCTGGGCTAAATGGTGATTTTTTGTGGTAGAAATCGTGCCCGTTTGAGTTACAGATCCAGAGAAGGAGGAACTGTGGTGATGGGCAGTGGCGTTGCGGGTGCACTGACCCCGGCCGGGGCCAGTCCGGGCGCACTTTCGGTCGAGGCGGCCCTGGGACGCAACTCCCGTTGACCGATCTCTAAACTCAATGGAGGAGGCCATGACGCAACATCGACACGAGAAGCAGACACGACGCGATTTCCTTAAACGCTCCCTGGCGATACCTGCGGCGCTCTTGGTCGGCCCGGCCACGGCAGCGCTCGCCCAGCAGGGAGGGCTCCGTCCGACCCCAGCCTGCGGAGACGAGGGCGATATCACGCCCATCCAGACCGAGGGTCCCTATTTCAGGCCTTCCTCGCCCTCGCGCGCGTCCCTCCTCGAGCACGGGATGCCGGGAACCAGAATGGTCGTTACAGGGCTCGTTCTCTCGACGCAATGCACGCCGATCCGACGCGCCTTGCTGGACTTCTGGCACGCTGACGAGCGCGGCGAGTACGACAACGTCGGGTTCCGACTCCGCGGCCACTTGTTCACGGATGAGAACGGGCGCTACCGGCTGGAGACGATCGTCCCCGGGCTCTATCCCGGGCGAACCCGCCACTTCCACGTGAAGGTGCAGGCCCCCAACCAGCCGGTCCTCACGACCCAGCTCTATTTCCCCGACGAGCCGTGGAACGCCAGGGATTCAATCTTCAGCCGGGACCTCGTAATGAAAGTCGAGGACGCGGGGGGCGGCAAGCTCGGAAGATTCGACTTCGTCCTCGATGACCAGCTTCGGCGGAACCGCTCGCGCCGATAACCCGCGCTAGAGAGGAGGCACTGATGCATTGCAGACGGATGCGCTGGATCCCGGCCCTCGCCGTCCGCCTCCAGGCCGGGACCGCTTTCAAGTTCGCGGAGTTCGAACTGACCCAGCCGCGTATCTTCCGCGTCCTGAGCATCGACGACAACATCCGCCTGGAAGTCGACCTCACCCTGCGCCGGGCGTCGTAGTGTCTGAATTCAGAAGATATGTCCTCATATATTTCCTTATATTGGTAACACCTATAGTTACTAAACAGGCGTGAAAAAGAAGAATCCTTTGACACGCCCATGTCGTCGAAGAAACAGATGGGATAGATGGACGCCTGCGGCCGAGGCCCGTCGATCTCAGCCGGAACGGAGGTGAAAGTGTAGCGACTAGACCGAGGAGTTGACAGGAGCGATAAAGCTTTCTCGGAACAAAACGACAACAGAGAACCACAACCCACAAGAACAAGGAGACAAGACCAATGAAGCGATACTTTGCGATTCTCGGAATGGTTACGTTGCTGGCACTGCCCGCCGTCGTCTCGGCGGAGGTAAACGATCAGCCAATTCCGGTCCAGCGCACGGCGGACGCGGGGCGGTTGGCGGACCTCCTGGCAAGGAAAGGTGTCATCACAGAGCAGGAACTGGCCGAAGTGGCGCCTGTCACGACCGCGCCAGAGAAGAAGGATCAGCAGAGCGGCTCGTCCAATCCCTACCTTCAGAACGGGCTTCTCTGGTAACCAGCATCTTCGGGGGGCCGGGAGTCCCGGCCCCCCTCTTTTTTCAAGATAATCGTGCGCGTGAGACTTAGAGATGATGAGGAGCAAGGAGAGCATGGTCAAGCGAGAGGGAGTTCTCGCGCCCGGCGGCGCGGTAGGCTTACGGGCTCGAGACTCTGACCTGGAGGGACCGATGACTCGGCGGCACACGGAGTTCGTGCTGGTCCTCGGCATGCTCATGGCCTGCGCCCCGCTCGCGATCGACATGTACCTGCCGAGCATTCCCACGCTCGAGCGCGAGCTGAGCGCCGGCGCGGGCCAGGCGCAGTTCACGCTCGCCGCGTACTTCATCGGCATGGCGATCGGGCAAGCGTTCTACGGCCCGCTCGCCGACCGCTTCGGCCGCAAGCCACCGCTCTACGCCGGGATGATTCTGTTCGTGCTGGGTTCCGTCGCCTGCGCGCTCGCCCCGACCATCGAAAGCCTCGTTGTCGCGCGATTCGTGCAGGCACTCGGCGGGTCTGCTGGGATGGTCATCGCGCTCGCTATGGTGCGGGATCTGTTCGATCCAAAGACCTCTGCGCGCGTGTTCTCGCAGGTCGTCCTCGTGATGGGCGTTGCGCCAGTGCTCGCGCCGCTCGTCGGCGGCTACGTGCTCGCGGCTGCCGGCTGGCGCGCGATCTTCTGGGCGCTCGCTGGGTTTGGACTCGTGTGTCTCGCATCCGTCGCGCTCCGCCTGCTGGAGACCCGTCCCGTCGGCAGCGGCGGTCCGGCGGGCATCGGCGCCGCGCTGCAGACCTACTTCCGGCTCGCACGCGACCCGCGCTTCGTGGGGTACGCGTTCAGCGGCGGTCTCGCGGCGGCAGGGATGTTTGCGTACATCTCCGGCTCGCCGCATGTGCTCATCGATCTCTATGGCGTGCCGCCCCAGGCCTACGGCTGGATCTTCAGCGCGAACGCGCTCGGGCTGATCGTCGCATCTCAGTTCAACCGTTGGCTGCTGGCCCGGTTCACCCCCGACGCGGTGCTCGCGCGCGCCTTCATGATGGTCGCTTTCTCCGGCGTGGCGCTCGTCCTGCTCGCGAAGACCAACGCCGCCGGCCTCGCCGGGATCCTGGTGCCGCTCTTCTTTTACGTCGCGAGCCTCGGCTTCGTTAACCCGAACGCGTCGGCCGGCGCGTTGGCGGACCAGGCCGAGCGCGCGGGGAGCGCGTCCGCCCTGCTCCGCACGCTCCAGTTCGGAATGGCCACGGTGGCCGGGGCGCTTGTCGGCGCGCTGCACAACGCCAGCGCGCTGCCGATGGCGGGCGTGATCGCCGCGTGCGGCGTTGACGCGCTCGTGATGCACCGCCGGCTGATCGCCGTGCCGCGGTTAGCAACATCCGGCGGGGGCAACGATGAAATTCGCGCTGTTCGGGGCAACGGGGCTATCGACCATCGCATTGCCCAGGAGGCGCTCACGCGCGGTCACGCCATAATCGGTGTCGGCCGCGATCCGGCCCGGAGCGAAACGAGAAACCATGTACCTATTGATGGGCGCCAACGGCAACATTAGTTCGAAAGCGGCGAAGCTGCTGCTCGCGCAAGGCACGAAGGTGCGCGTGATCGGACGCGACACCGCTCGCATGAAGCCGCTGAACGACGCCGGCGCGGAGCTCGCGGTCGGCAACGCGCTGGACGCAAACTTCCTCGCGCAGGCGCTTTACGGCGCGGAAGCAGTCTTCGCCATGATTCCCCCTGACACCGCCGCCGCGGATATGCGCAAGCATCAGAACGCGGTCGGAGAGGCCATCGCACAGGGGATCGTCAAGAGCGGCGTGAAGGTAGTGGTGAGTCTGAGCAGCGCCGGTGCGTCGCTACCTGGAGGAACCGGGCCGATCGCGGGGCTGCACGACCAGGAGCAGCGCTTCAACAAGCTCGCCGGCGTGAACGTCCTGCACCTGCGACCGGGCTATTTCATGGAAAACCATCTGCACGCGATGGGTCTCATGAAGGCCACCGGCGTCTATCCGGCGATGATCGCGCCGGACATGCCGGTTGCGATGACCGCTACGCAGGACATCGCCGCGGTAGTGGCGAAGGAGCTGGTTCAGCCAAGCTTCAAGGGTCACGTGGTCAAGCACCTGCTGGGACCGCGTTCGCTTACCATGACCGAGGCGGCTCGCATTCTCGGCGCCGCGATCGGCAAGCCCGACCTCAAGTACGTCCAGGCCGATCCGGCGCAGGCCAAGGCGGGCATGGTGGCGGCCGGTTTCTCGCGGGGCGTCGCTGACTCCTTCGAGGAGATGAGCAAGGCGCTTTCCGACGGTCGCATCAACGGCACGTTCACGCGTGACGCCGCGAGTGCGACCCCGACGACCCTGGAGTCGTTCGCGCAGGTATTTGCGCAGGCCTACAACAGATAACTAAGTTACGCAAGAAAGGAGATACACCATGGATACTGGGTTACTGATCGCACGGCTCATTCTCGGCCTCTCGCTGGGCGCCCACGGCGCGCAAAAGCTCTTCGGGTGGTTCGGCGGCTACGGGCTGAGGGGGACCGGGGGATTCTTCGAGAACCTCGGCTTCCGGCCGGGCGCCCTCTTCGCGCTCGCGGCCGGCCTTGGCGAGCTGGGGGGTGGTTTGTTGACAGCGGCCGGCCTCTTCGGCCCCGTCGGCCCGGCCCTGATCATTCTCGTGTTGCTCGTCGCGATCTTCACGGTACACTGGACAAACGGCTTCTTCGCCCAGTCAAATGGGATCGAACTGCCCCTCGCGTATGTGACCGCGGCCCTCGCGCTCGCCTTCGCGGGCACGGGCGGGTACTCGCTGGATGGGCTCTTCGGTCTCACCACACTCTCACAACCGGCAACGGCGTGGATCGCAATCGCCGTGGCGGTCGGGCTGGCGCTCGCGAACCTGGCGGTGCGGCGGCGCCCCGAGCCCGCCGTCGCTCGCGCCAACGCATAGGGACTCGCGGCCCGGGGAAAACCTTGCACGCTCGGCGCATGACGGAAAGGACGCCAAGACCATGACGAGCCGGGATCTCTCAGCGCGCGCCGCCGCGTTGCTTTCCTTTACCGCTCTTGCGCTGATGCTTTCGGGCTGCAAGCCGGCCGGCTCCGCCCCGGGCGACAGGCCGCCTCCCGAGGTGGCCGTCGTGACCGTGCAGCCGCAATCCATTCCGGCGACCTTCGAGTATGTCGGGCAGACCGTGGGCTCACGCGAGGTCGAGGTGCGCGCGCGCGTGGCCGGCATTTTACAGAAGCGCAACTACCGCGAAGGCGGGTCGGTCAAGGCCGGCGAGTCATTGTTCACCATCGACCCCGCACCCTTCCAGACCGCGCTGGCCAAGGCCGAGGCCGACGTCGCATCGAGCGAGGCACGGCTCGCCCAGGCAAAGCGTAACGCCGCGCGCCTGAAGCCGCTATTGGAGGCGAAAGCGGTGAGTCAGAAGGAGTACGACGACGCGGCCTCAGCGGAGCAGGTGGCGGAGGCCGACCTCAAGTCCGCCAGGGCGAAGCTCGACGAGGCGAAGCTCAACCTCGGTTACACGCGGGTCGAGGCGCCGGTCTACGGCATCGCCAGCCGCGCGTTGCGCTCCGAGGGAAGCTACGTTTCCGGGCCCGATGTGCTGCTCACCACGGTGTCGCAGATCGACCCCATGTACGTGCTTTTCGGCGTCTCGGACAGCGAGCGCCTCAAGCTGAACAGCGACGTCCGGGCCGGCCGCCTCACATTGCCGCGCGACGGGCAGTTCGAGGTGACGGTGAAGCTCTCCGACGGCAGTGTGTACGCAAGACCGGGCAGGCTCAACTTCTCCGACGTGCGCATCAGCGGCGCCACCGCCACCAGCGAAGCGCGGGCTGAACTTCCCAATCCCTCGGGGCAGCTGCATCCGGGCGAGTTCGTGCGCGTATCCCTGAAGGGCGCGCAACGTCCGAACGCGATCCTCGTCCCCCAGCGCGCGGTGCTCGAAGGCCCGAAGGGCAAGTTCGTCTATGTCGTCAACGCCGAGGGCAAAGCCGAGCCGCGGTCAGTCGAGCTCGGCGACTGGTCGGCCGATACCTGGATCGTGACCTCAGGTCTCGCCGGAGGCGACCGCGTGATCGTGGACGGCGTGATGAAAATCGGTCCCGGCACGCCGGTGAAAGTCGCCGGGCCGCAGCCTCAGGGAGCCGACGCAGCCAGGGGCCACGGCGAGCCGAAGGCCGGGCCGGCAGCGCCTGCCGCGGCCAACAAGTAACGGGAGGCGCGCGTGATCTCCCGGTTCTTCATCGACCGCCCGATCTTCGCGGCGGTGCTGTCGGTCTTCATCGTGCTCGCCGGTCTGGCGGCCATGCGCAACCTCCCGATCGCGCAGTATCCCGAGATCGCCCCGCCGGTCGTCACGGTGCAGGCGACCTACCCTGGGGCCTCTGCGGAGGTGATCGAGCAGACCGTGGCCGCGCCGCTGGAGAACCAGATCAACGGTGTCGAGAACATGCTCTACATGAGCTCGAACTCGGCGTCGAACGGCGTCGTGCAAATCCAGGTCACCTTCGACATCGGCACCAACATCGACCAGGCCGCGCTCAACGTCAACAATCGGGTCAAGCAGGCCGAGCCGCGCCTGCCGCTGGACGTGCGCCGGCTGGGCGTCACGGTTCAGAAGGGCTCGTCCTCGTTCCTGCAGGTCATCGCGTTTTACTCCCCGGATGGGCGCTACGACGACCTGTACATCAGCAACTACGTCACGCTCAACGTGCTCGACGTGCTCAAGCGCGCGCCCGGCACGACGAACGTGCAGATCTTCGGCGCCAAGGACTATGCGATGCGCATCTGGGTCAAGCCCGACCGCCTCGCGCACCTCAAGCTCACGACCGCCGACCTGATTCAGGCGCTGAACGAGCAGAACGCGCAGTTCGCGGCGGGCAAGGTCGGCCAACCCCCGACCGGCGGCCCGCAGGAGCTGGTCTACACCATCACGACCAAGGGGCGGCTCGCCGACGCCAGAGAGTTCGAGAACATCATCCTGCGGGCCAACCCGGACGGCTCCGCGCTGCGCCTGAGGGACGTCGCCCGCGTCGAGCTCGGCTCCAAGGACTACGACTTCATCGGCCGTATCAACGGCCGGGAGGCGGTGCTGGTCGGCATCTTCCTCCAACCCGGAGCGAACGCGCTCGCGGTCGCCGACAGCGTGAAGGCGACGGTCAAGACGCTGGCCGAGCGCTTCCCTCACGGCCTCACCTACTCGGTGCCGTACGACACCACGCGCTTTGTCGAGGTGTCCATCCGCGAGGTGCTGAAGACGCTCGCCGAGGCCATGCTGCTGGTGTTCCTGGTCGTGTACCTTTTCCTGCAGAACTGGCGCGCGACGCTCATTCCCGCGGCCGCCGTACCCGTGTCGCTCATCGGCACCTTTGCGGGCCTCTACCTGCTCGGCTACTCGATCAACACGCTGACGCTGTTCGGGATGGTGCTCGCGATCGGCATCGTGGTGGACGACGCCATCGTCGTGCTCGAGAACGTCGAGCGCATCATGCACGAGGAGCACCTGTCAGCGCGCGAGGCCGCAATCAAGGCGATGCAGGAGGTCACCGGGCCGGTGGTCGCGATCGTGCTCGTCCTGTGCGCGGTGTTCGTGCCGATCGCCTTCCTCGGTGGCTTGACCGGCGAGCTTTACCGCCAGTTCGCGGTCACCATCTCCATCGCGGTGGTGATCTCGGGGGCCGTCGCGCTCACGCTCACCCCGTCCCTGTGCGTGCTGATGCTGAAGCGCGAGCAGAAGCAGCCGTGGCGGTTCTTCGGCTGGTTCAACGACTGGTTCGCGCGCGCCACCGGTCGCTACGCCGACGGCGTCGCGTGGATGATCCGCCGAGCCGGCATCGGCGTTGCGCTGTTCGTCGCGATGGTCGCGCTCGCGGCCGGGCTGTGGCGCATCACGCCGGGCAGCCTCGTGCCAGACGAGGACCAGGGCTACTACATCGCCGCGGTGATTCTGCCGGACGGCGCGACGCTCGAGCGCACCGACCGCGTGGTGGCCGAGGTGGTGAACATCATCACGTCGAACCCCAACAACGAGGATGCGATCGCATTCACAGGCTTCGACTTCATCGGCGGCGGCTACCGCAACAACGCGGCGACCATCTTCGTCACGCAGAAGCACTGGGACGAGAGGACTGTCACCGCGCCGCAGCTCGTGAGCGAGCTCTTCATGAAGACCACGCACATCAAGGAGGCGTTGGTGCTGGCGTTTAACCCGCCGCCGATCTTCGGTCTCGGCACGGCCGGCGGATTCGAGTTCTACATCCAGAACCGTGGCGAGGGCGGCTCGCAGCGCATGGCCGAGGTGGTGCAACAGTTCCTCGCTCGCGCCAACGGGGACCCGATGCTGGGCGGGGTGCAGACGCTGTGGCGCGCCAAGGTGCCGCAGCTCTACGTGGACGTGGACCGCGAGAAGGCCAAGGCGCTCGGGCTGCCAATCGACGACATGTTCAGCACGCTTGCCGCGACGCTGGGTTCCTTTTACGTCAACGACTTCAATAAGTACGGCCGCACCTGGCAGGTGCTGATGTCGGCGGAGCCAGCCCACCGCCAGCGCCCCGACTCGATCGGCGACATCTACGTGCGCTCGGGTCGTGGCGAGATGGTGCCGCTCAGGGCGCTCGCCAATATCCGCTACGCCGCCGGGCCCGACTCCCTCGACCGCTTCAACAACCTTCCGGCGGTGAAGCTGATTGGGCAGGGCGCGCCCGGCGTGTCTTCTGGCCAGGCGATCCAGGAGGTCGAGCGCATCGCCCGCGAGGTACTGCCCGCCGACTTCAGCTACGACTGGGCCGGCGCCTCCTTCCAGGAAAAGAGGTCGAGCGGGACATCCGTGCTCGCGCTCGCGCTCGCCGCCATCATGGTGTTTCTCATCCTCGCTGCGCAGTACGAGAAGTGGTCGCTTCCGCTGTCGGTGCTGTTCGCCCTGCCGTTCGGCACCTTCGGCGCGCTCGCCGCGGTGTGGATGCGCGGGTTCACCAACGACGTCTACTTCCAGATCGGCCTGGTAACCCTGCTCGGCCTCGCGGCCAAGAACGCGATCCTGATTGTCCAATATGCGTCGATGAAGAAGCACGAGGGCCTGTCGACCTCGGCCGGGGCGCTCGAGGCGGCCCGGCTGCGCTTCCGGCCGATCCTGATGACCTCGCTCGCCTTCATCCTCGGCGTGCTGCCGCTCGCGATCTCGACCGGTGCCGGTGCCGCCGCCCGGCACTCAGTCGGCACGGGGGTCATGGGCGGCATGATGGCGGCAACGTTCCTCGCGATTTTCTTTGTGCCGCTGTTTTTCAAGATCATCACCGACCGGAAGCTCTCGGAGAGCCGCACGACCGCGGACCTCCGAGCGGAGATCCAGCGCGACCGGGAGGTCGCGCGCCCGGCCGTGGAAGTCCCGCGGGACGTCCCGGTGAAACAGGAGGGCGGCGATGACTAAGTCGATCCTTGCCGTCGTCACGGCCGCCGCGCTGCTTGCCGGCTGCGCAGGCCTGCGGCCCGACTACGTGAAGCCCACGGTCGATCTGCCGACCACCTGGGTGGACGTGCCTGCCGACGGCGCGCGCGCGCAGGGGGCCCAGTGGTGGAAGGTGTACGGTGACCCGGTACTCGATCGCCTGATCGACGAGGCGCTCGCCGGCAACCCGAACGTGATGCTCGCGGTCGCCCGCGTGGACGAGGCGCGCGCGACGCTCGCCTCCACCTCGGCCGAGCAGCTTCCCTATGTCACCGGCGACCTCAACAGCAACCGCACGCGCCTCTCGCAGCGCGGCGCGACGCCTCTGCCGCCGGGCGTCAACCCCTTGAGCAACGACACCCGGGTGAGGGCGGCCGTCTCCTACGAGCTCGACCTGTGGGGCCGCCTACGGAACGCCACCGAGGCCGCGCGCGCCGAACTGCTCGCCACCGAGGCCGCGCGCGAGACGGTGCGCACCACCCTCACCTCGGACGTGGCGCAAGGGTACTTCGCGCTGCGCGCGCTCGACGGGCAGCTCGCCGCCACGCGCCGTTCGCTGCAGACGCGCAGCGAAACGCTCGACCTGCAGCGCAAGCGCGTCCAGCTCGGCGATATCTCCGAGCTCGACCTCCGCCAGCAGGAGGCCGAGGTCGCCGCGGCGCGCGCGCAGGTGCCCGCGCTCGAGCGTCAGCGCGCGCAGCAGGAGAGCGCGCTCGCGGTGCTGCTCGGACGGAGCCCCAGGGCCATCTACGAGGGCGCGATCGACGCAGGCAGGGACGCGGATGCGCGGTCACCCGCGATCGTGGTCCCCGCGGGCCTGCCCTCGGACCTCTTGCTGCGCCGCCCGGATCTGCTCGAGACCGAGCAGAGGCTGATCGCCGCCAAGGCCCGCATCGCGGTGGCGCGCGCGGCGTACTTCCCGACGATCTCGCTCACCGGCTACCTCGGCAGCGAGAGCGTGGCCCTCGGGGACCTCTTCTCGGGCCCGGCCGGCATCTGGCAGGTCGCGGTTGGGCTCAGCCAGACGATCTTCGGCGGCGGCCGAATCGATGCGCAGGTCCAGGCCGCCACCGCGCGCGAGCGGCAGGCGCTCGCGCAGTACCAGCGGGCGATCCAAACCGCCTTCCGAGAGGTGCGTGACGCGCTCGTCGCGCAGGCGAAGGCGCGCGAGCAGCTCGAGGCGGAAACCCAGCGCGTGGCAGCGCTCAGCGAGGCGCTGCGGCTCGCGCGACTGCGCTACGACAACGGCATCGCGAGCCAGCTCGACGTGCTCGACGCCGAAAGGAACCTCCTCTCCGCCGAGCTCAACCGCATCGACGCCGTACGCGCGCAGCGTGCGGCGATTGCGGATCTGTTCAAGGCGTTGGGTGGGACTTGGAATTGAGCCCCCCGTGGCAAGATCGTCCTGCGCGTCGCGGGCTGACGGCCGTTCCTGTCGACTATCCTCGCCCGCTGATCCCGGGTTACCCGGGCTTTCGCCTCAAGACGAAGGCGGCGAGGCCTTTCCTCTCTAGCTCCGATCGAGCGGCCTCGGCCTGCCGGCGATCGGGGTAAGCGCCGACCTGCACCAGGGCAATGGCGGGGCGAGATTCGCTGGGACGGATTGTCACGGGGTAACGCTCGGCGATAAGGCGATCACCCAGCCGCTGGGCGTTCTTGGGGTTGGCGAACGCGCCGACCTGCACCCAGAACTCTCCCTTGGTCGGCGCAGGAGCGGTGGTGGCGATCGGCTGGGTTGGCGCAGACGGCGGGGCCGCGGGGCTCGGGATCCCGGCCTTCGGAGCTTCGGCGGGCGCGCTCGGCGCCGGCGGGGCCGACGGCTCGCTCGTTACAACCTGAGGCGGCGGAGCCGGGGGTCGGCTCCACCAGCCGCGCGCATAGAAGAGCGCGACACCGACAGCCGCGAGGAAGAACACACCCAGGAGGAGGATGCGAAATCGCCCCCGGGAGACACCGTCCTCGACCTCCTCGTTCTCAAACGTCTCGGGCTCTTCCCGCCACCGCTCGCTTTCTCTTTCGTCCCTTTCCCCCATCTCTCCACCTCTGCTCGTGCCGCTCCAACTAACTTCGCCATACTTCGTTGGACTCGGAGGGGGGCACGCCCCCCTTCCGAACCTCCCCCTGAGCTTGCGCGGGCAAAGCCCGCGCTCGGAGCGGAGCCGCGGTCGTCGCCAGTACCTTTGCGGGCACCGAGTCCCGCCGAAGGCAGGCTTGGATCGGGCGTCTCCTGCTTCGGTTATCCCCAGACTCTCCGGGCCACCTGCGCGACGAGCTCGAGCTTTCGTCGCTGATCGTCCCAGGAGAGAAGGTTTCCGGCGGCGACCGACGCAAAGCCGCACTGGGGACTGATCGCCAAATTCTCAACCGGGACATACCGGGAGGCCTCATCGATCCTTCGCAAGAGGGCGTCCTGGGACTCGAGCTGGGGCTCCTTGGTTGTGACGAGGCCCAGCACGACGGTCTTCCCGCGCGGGACGAAGCGAAGGGGCTCGAACCCGCCGGCTCGCTCGGTATCGTACTCCAGCAGGAACCGATCGACCGGGAGGGTGAAGAGCTTTTCAGCAACGGGATCATACCCGCCTTCGGTAAACCATCGGCTCTTGGAGTTGCCTCGGCAGACGTGTAATCCAAACGTCACCCCATCTCGCCCGACCCCCTCCAAGCTCGCGCGGTCCGCCGCCAGGGACTCGTCGAACGCCTCGTCGGGATCCACGCCGTGCTGGCGAAGACGCTCACGCACCCGCGTGTCGAGGTATGAGGTGTAGTACGGCGCGTCGAGCTGGATATAGGGCGCGCCTTCCTCCACCAGCGCCGCAATCTCGCGCCCGACGATGAGGGCAAGCTCATGCACCATGTCCGCTCGCGTGGCATAAAACCGATCCGTGAGGCCAGGCTTGTATCCGACGAGCAGGAAGGAGGACGGAGTCGGAACGGTGATCTTGAATGGCCCGTGTGAGTGGTTCTTGACGAAGGCGACCTCGTGCTCCGTAAGCCGACGCCTTTGCCGGAGTTGGCTGCCGACGACGCGGGCCGTGCTGGCCTCGGCCCCGCCGCCCGGCCCGTGCCATTCGATCACAATGCTGTCGGAGACGAACCCCTCCACCGCCTCGGCCATGCTCGTCAGCCACGATCCGCGTCGGAATTCACCGTCCGTGACGACGGACATCCCGACCTGCCGTTGAAGGGCCAACGCCTCAAGAACGGCGCGATCTTCAACCGTTCGCAACTCTTCGAGCGGAAGCCTTCCCGCGGCGTGCTCGGTCCGCGCGTGAAGCAACTCCGGCGGGCGCAGGAGGCTCCCCACGTGGTCGGCGCGATAACCAGAAGCCATTGCCTCTTCTCCTCGCGGGCGATCGCGACCGGGCCGTTCCAGAGATCCTAACGTCGACGCCCTCGCTCACCCCGCCTGCTGGAACTCGAGGGTGTGGCTACTTCACGTATGGCGCGACATCTTCCATGAAGCGGCGCATCGAGGCGCGGATCTGGGCATCGGTCAAGCCGCCGAGGGCGAAGAGACCGATGACGTCGGTCAGATGCAAGCGCTCTCGCAGATGGGTGAGCTGCTCGCGGACCTCCAGCGCGCTTCCCACAACGACGCGCCGGCGCGCGAGGAGATCGTCTGGGCCCAGCACCCCGAGCGTCGCCCGGCGATGGGCCAGGTGTCCCCGGAAGGACTCGGGTTCCTGCATCCCGGCGGTGAGCTTGTGCGCGTTCGCCGCGGTGTCCATGTACTCCTTGATCCCGGCCGCGGCAGAGGCACGGGCCTCGGCAGGATCCTCCCCGACGTACACGTGGTAGAGGGCCAGGATCCGCGCTCTTCCGGGGTCGTGATCCGCGCGCTCGCGCGCAGCGAGATACGCCTCGACCTTGCCGCGCAGATCCTCCACCTCGTGGAGGAACGGGATCAACATCATCCGGTAGCCCTGGCGGCCGGAGAACTCGAAGGAGTCCACCGTGGTCGTCGCCGCCATCCACACCGGAGGGTGCGGCGCCTGGAGCGGGCGCGGCCAGACAGACAGCGCCGTGTACTCGTAGAACCGCCCCTTGTGGCTAAAGCTCCGCTCGGTCCAGGCCTGAAGGATGACCTCCAGGTGCTCGCGGAACCGCTCGCGGCTTTCCTCGAGGGAAAGCCCCAGGTTGAGCCCTTCCCACTTTATGAACCCGTGGCCGACCCCGAACTCCAGCCGGCCGTGGCTCAGCACATCGAGGGTCGCGTAGTCCTCCGCGATGCGGACGGGGTCATGATAGGGCAGGAGCACCACGCCGGTCCCGATACGAATCGTCCTCGTGTGCTGCGCGATCGCCGTGCCGATGATCGCGGGCGACGCGAACATCCCCCCGAACGCCTGGAAGTGGTGCTCGGCGAGCCAAACCCCATCGAAGCCCAACTCCTCGGCGTGGCGCGCCTGCTCGATGATCGTCCGGTAGCGGTCGGCCCCCTCGGAAGGGGTCTCGGGGAGCGACGTGGGCAGGTGAAAGACGCCCCAGTGCATCGGCCCACTATATGGTGGCAGTCCCTAATCTGTCAACGAGGCTTCAAGAATCCGCAAGGAGAAATCTGTCTGGCGCCGAATGAGTCCCGGTGGCCATGAAGATTCGTTCCTGGACAACTAAGACGATAGTCGGGTGGACACCACCCCCCAACGAAAAAAGGCCGAGCTCAATACCAGTCCCGCCAACGCCAGCGCGAAGGCGAGCGTGTACGATCGCGTGGCATCGTAAATGAACCCGGCCACCGCCGGTCCCAGCGTCGCACCGCACCTCCACCCGACATTCAAGAGTCCCACGGTGGCCCCGATGGATCGGACGCCAAAGACCTCCGCCGCGGCCTTCACCACCATCGTGTCGGTGCCTGCGGCGCCCATTCCCAACCCCACCATCAGGAGATAGACCGCGGCCAGTGACGGCGTGCTCAGGAGCCAGCTCAAGGCGGCGACTTGCAAGAATGAGCAAAGGAAGAATGTCAATTGCGTCCCCAGTCTGTCTGCCGCGACCCCGAAGAGAATGCGTCCCACGATCGCGCCAACGCCGAACAACGTCAAGGCCAGCGACGCCACCTCGAGGGCCACGCCTTGATCCTTCACGTGCGAGATCAGATGGATCACGACCATCATCCACGCCATACCGAGGAGGAACCAGCACCCGCCGAGAAACCAAACCCGCCGGTCCGCCAGCATCCGCCGCAATGTGACGCCTTCCCGGGCCGCGCTCCGCGGCTCGCCGGCACCGCCCGGCTCGCTCCATTGTGCCCCGGACTTGAGGCGCTCGCCCTCGTTCGGGAATCGCGTGAACGCGCTTGCCGGCAGCGCAATGCACCACACGAGCCCGCCGAGGACAAGGTACGTCGTGGGCCAGCCAAATGCGTTGATGAGGAAGGCGGACACCGGCGGCCCTGTGATCAGGGTCAGATTGTGACATGCCAGAAGAATTCCCAGAGCCAAGCCACGCCGCGCCACGAACCATCGGGACACGGTCGTGGTTGGCACCAGATAGCTGCTGGCCATGCCGACGCCGAGCAGGAGCCCTTGCAGCAGATAGAGCTGCCAGAGAGCCGTGATAGCCGAGCTTAAGAGGAAGGCGCCCCCCGACACCAGAGCACTCAGGAAGAGAAGGCGCCGGGGACCATAGCGATCGCTGAGGGCCCCGATCGCAAACGCCATCACTCCGCCTATCAGCAGTTGCAGCGAGGTCGCGCCGGAGATCACCCCGCGACTCCACCCGAACTCCTGTGCGAGGACGGGAAGGAAGACGCCGAACCCGCTGTAGGAGTTCCACATGCCGAACATGACCAAGGCGCAGGCCGCGACGACAACCCAGGCGGGATTCAGCAGTGAACGGCCTTGAAAGCTCAATGTCGCCTCATTACATGCGCGCAAAATCGCAATTCCGCTCTACTATAGGGCCAAAGCGCTCTTTTCAGGGCGTGGAAACGGAAGACGGAGTTGTAGGGAGTTAGGGCGGTGGGAGAAGGAGATTGCCCAGGCGTTACGAGACCGCCTGCAGCACCTTTCGAATGACCCCCTGCAGCTCGTCTAGGTCAAAGGGTTTGCCCAGGCTGGGCGCCCCGGTTTGCTTCAGGAATTTCGTGACCTCCGAGGTCGGTGCAGATCCTGTGATGAAGATAAACCGGCGGGTCATCTCTGGATAGTCGCGCATCACCTCTCGGTAGAAGCCCGGGCCGTCCAGCTCGGGCATCTTGAGATCACACAGAATGAGCTTGTAGACCCGTCCTCGAAGTTTCGTCAGGGCGATGGCGCCGTTGGGGGCCGTCTCGACCTCATGGCCCTCGAGGGTGACCAGCTCCGCCAATAGGGCGGCGACTGCCGGCTCATCGTCCACCACCAGAATCGCTTGGCTCCGGAGGGGGTTGGCTACGTTGACCGAGGGGGTCGCGGCTGCGGTATGGACAGTGGTGGGGTTCTCCGCCTCGAGCCGGCGGGAGATCACAGGTCTTAATGCAAAGGGGTCATCTCCGTCGCTTGATTGGTTCCGGGGGTCGGCCTGCCGTCGCTCCGGTTCATGCGGGCGCCGCTTCCCCCGCCTCCGGTCTAGGATCACTTCGACATCCTTCTCCCCGGCGAAGTGCGACATGAGATAGTTGTAAACATCCGGGCGGTCCCGCGACACAATGAATGCGAGACGACCGATAATCTTCTCTCTTCCCTGCTGTACGGGACCCGGGGCGGACGTCATCTCTGGAGCCAAGGATCGGCGACATCCGCCCGGGCCCCATCGACCACCTCGCGCAGCTTGCGGGCTAGTGTGTCAAGGGTAAAGGGCTTTTGGAGAAAGGCGGTGCGATGGCCTGACACACCATGCCGGAGGATGGCGTCTTCGGTGTGGCCCGACATATAGACCACCTTGATCTCTGGGCGGACTGGGGCGAGGCGGTCCGCGAGCTCGTGGCCGCTCATCCCGGGCATCACCACGTCAGTCAGCAGCAGGTGGATCGGGCCTGCGTACCGTTCGCTCAGCCGCAGCGCCTCCTTGCCGTCGCGGGCCACGAGCACCGTATAGCCTTGGCTCTGAAGGGCTTGCCGCACCAGGTCTAGAAGGTACATTTCATCTTCCGCCACGAGAACGGTCTCCGAGCCATGCATTAGCCGGCTGGGTGCCCGGCGTTCCTGGGCTTGCTCCCCAGCTCCTTCAACCTGTGGGAGGTAGACTGGAAACGTTGCCCCGCTCCCAGGCCCGTGATCGACTGCGATGTAGCCGTCACTCTTGCCGACCATCTCGTAGACGGCGGCTATGAGCCCCGTGCCCTTGCCGGCCGCGAAGCGGGTAAAAGCGGAAAGCTGCTTCATCTCCATCATGAGAGTCAGTCTATGCAAAGGGCGGACCATCGAAAGGGGATGGCAAGAAATTCCTTCTGGCACAACACGTTATAGATTCACCGGTAAGCCCAGGCGGTGAGGTCCCGCCGTCACGCTCGGGAGAAACTCCGGCCACCAGGGAGTTCTCCCACGGGAGACTCTCTCCCCGTTGGGGGCTTGGGCCGGTTGGTAACGCTCATTGACAGCGGGACTTCCCACACTGCATGCTAGTGGGGTCATGACGAACGCGCGCACGATCGGAGAGCTCCGGAAGAGCGGCTGGCAGCGGAAGTCCGTCAAGCAGGAGATGCGCGACAACCTGATCGCGCGGCTCAGGCGGGGCGAGCCCTTCCTCCCGGGCATTGTCGGCTACGACGACACGGTCGTCCCGCAGATCGAGAACGCCATCCTCTCCGGTCAGGACATCATCTTCCTGGGCGAGCGCGGCCAGGCCAAGACGCGGATGGCGCGCCTGCTCACAGGGCTCCTCGACGAGGCGATCCCCGCGGTGGCCGGCTGCGAGATCGCGGACGACCCGTCCTCGCCGATCTGTCAGGCCTGCCGCATCCGCCTGGCCGATGAGGGAGACGCGGCCGGGGTCGTCTGGCTCCCGCGCGAACGCCGCTATGGAGAGAAGCTCGCCACTCCGGACATCACGATCGCGGACCTGATCGGCGAGGTGGACCCGATCAAGGTCGCGGAAGGCCGCTACCTCTCTGACGAGCTGACCATCCACTACGGCCTCCTGGCTCGCACCAATCGCGGCATCTTCGCGCTCAACGAGCTGCCCGACCTGGCCGAGCGCATTCAGGTGGGGCTGCTCAACATCATGGAGGAGCGCGACGTCCAGATCCGCGGCTACAAGGTGCGCCTGCCGCTTGACCTCTTCATGGTGGCGAGCGCCAACCCCGAGGACTATACCAACCGCGGGCGGATCATCACGCCGCTCAAGGACCGCTTCGGCTCGCAGATCCGCACCCACTACCCGAAGCGCCTCGAGGACGAGATCACGATCATGGAGGCCGAGCGCACGTCCTTCTCCACCGACGGCCTCCAGACGCGGAGCCCCGAGTATATGAGGCAAGTCGTCGTGGAGCTTACGCACCTGGCGCGGCTGGCCCCTGAAATCAGCCAGCGCTCCGGCGTGTCGGTGCGCGTCAGCATCTGTAACTTCGAGAACCTGCTCTCCAGCGCGCTGAAGCGAGCGATCCGGCTCGGCGAGGACACGGCGGTCCCGCGGGTGAGCGATCTCGGAGCGCTCGCGGCCTCGACGACCGGCAAGATCGAGTTGGAAACGGTCGGTGACGCGAGCGAGGAGAAGGTACTCGGAAAGCTCGTCCAGCGCGCGGTCCTGAATGTGTTCAATCGATCGTTCCAGGCCGCGGAATTGGGGGGCGTCGTGGAGGCGTTCCAGGGCGGGCTCACGATCCAGGCGGGGGATACGATGCCGGCGGCAGAGTACGTTCGCCAGATCAGTGAGGCCCCCGCGCTCAGAGCCGCCGCCGCCAAGCTCGGCGCCTCCGACCCGGTGAGCATCGCCGCCGCCGTGGAGTTCGTGCTCGAGGGGCTCCATCTGAACAAGAAGCTCAACAAGGATTTGCAGCGCGGCCGCTCCCGGTATCGGGGCTGATGGTTAGCAGTCAGCGATCGGCGAAGTGAGTTGATCACTGATCGCTGAGAGCCAATATGCTATTTCGTTACTCGCGCTGGGACGGCTCGCAGCAGGTCCCGGACTTCGACGCCGACCAACTCCTGGACGAGATGGCCGACGACCTCCTGTCCGATGGCGACCCCTGGCGGGCGCTCCGCCACCTGCTCGAGCGCGGCGTGCGGGATCCTCAGCGGCGCATGCCCGGGCTCAACGACCTCCTCCAGCGTCTCCGTCGCCAGCGGCAGGAGCGCCTGGACCGCTACGACCTCGGATCGAGCCTCGACGATATCAAGCAGAAGCTTGATCAGGTCATCCAGACCGAGCGCGCGGGGATCACGCGACGGCTCAAGGAGACCCGGGAGGGCGCGCGCCGTGGCGACGTGCCCCAGTCGTTGCTGAAAGACTTCGAGCGGCGGGCCGCCGGCAACGGGCAAACGCTTGACCAGCTTCCCCCCGACCCGGCCGGGCGCCTCCGGCAGCTCCAGAACTACGACTTCATCGACCCCGAGGCGCGCCGCCTGTTCGAGGAGCTGCTCCAGTCCCTTCGTCAGCAGATGCTCCAGCCGTTCCTCCAGGGGATGCAGCAGGCGATCCAGGGGATGACGCCGGAACACCTCCGGCGCCTCCGCGAGATGCTCCGGGACCTGAATCGCATGCTCCGCGAGCGGGCCGAGGGCGGCGAGCCGGGTTTCGAGGCGTTCAAGCAGAAGTGGAAGCAGCACTTCCCTGGCGTCGAGAGTCTCGACGAATTACTGGAGCAAATCGGTCGCCAGATGGCCCAGATGCAGTCGCTCCTTCAAAGCCTCTCCCCCGAGCAACGTCGTGAGCTCGACGAGATGATGCGCTCCCTCTTCCTCCGTGACGAGCGGCTCGAGGCCGCCCTCTCCCAGCTCGGGATGAACTTGAGCCAGCTCCTCGACTTTGAGGAGATGGTCCGCCGCTACCCTTTCCGGGGCGACGAAGAGGTGAACCTGGAGGAGGCCATGCGGCTCATGGACGAGCTTCAGCAGCTCGATCAGCTCGAGCGGGAGGTCCGCGGCGTGCGGCGGATTGAGGACCTCGAGCGCCTGAGCCCGGCCGAGATGGAGCGCCTCGCGGGGCCGGAGGCGCGGGAGGACCTCGAGCAGCTTCAGAAGATGGCGAAGAAGCTCGAGGAAGCCGGCTACCTCGAGCGCGAGGGAGACGAGCTTCAGCTCACCGCGCGGGCGATCCGCAAGATCGCCGACAAGGCGCTCGGCGACATCTTCGCCCGGCTCAAGCGCGACCGCTTCGGCGGCCACCCGATCCAGCGCCGGGGCGCCGGCGGCGACCAGACCGATGAGGCCAAGCCCTACGAGTTCGGGGACCCCTTCCTGCTCGACCTCAAGGAGACCGTGATGAACGCCGTCGAGCGCGAGGGGCCGGGCACCCCGGTGCGCCTGGTCCCCGGCGACTTCGAGGTCGTTCGCACCGAGGCGAGGACCCGGGCCGCCACGGTCGTGATGCTCGACATGAGCCGCTCCATGCTCCACAGCGGTTACTTTCTGCCCGCCAAGAAGGTCGCCCTCGCGCTCAGTGCGCTCATCCGCGCCCAGTTCCCGCGCGACGCCCTCTACATCGTCGGCTTCTCGCTCTATGCCCGCGAGTTCACCCTGGCGAAGCTCCCCACGCTCTCGTGGAGCGAGTGGAACATCGGCACCAACATGCACGCGGGCTTCATGCTGGCGCGCCGGCTCCTCGCGCGCCATACGGGCGGGAACAAGCAGATCCTGATGGTCACCGACGGCGAGCCGACCGCGCATCTGGAGGGCGGCGTGGCCGACTTCTCCTACCCGCCCACGCGCCGGACGATCGAGGAGACGCTTAAGGAAGTCCAGCGCTGCACCCGTGAGGGGATCACCATCAACACCTTCATGCTGGAGCGGAGCCAGTGGCTCGCGGCCTTCGTCGAGGAGATGGCCCGCATCAACCGGGGCCGCGCCTTCTTCGCCGCCCCGGAACGTCTCGGCGAGTACGTCGTGGTCGACTACGTGTCGAGCAAGCGCAAGACGGTCTAAGGGTCCTCCATCGCCACGCCGACACTGAAACCGACGCTCGTCCTCCTGGTCCGCCACGCCAAGACGGCGAAGACGGGCGTCATTCTGCCTGGGCGCGCGCCGGGCTTGCATCTTTCGGACGAGGGACAGGAGCAGGCCCGCGCTCTTGCCGAGCGTGTCGCCAAGCTTCGGAGCATTGCCGCGGTATACACATCGCCGCTCGAGCGCGCCCGGGAGACGGCCGCGCCGATCGCAAGGGTCCGCCGGCTCGCGCTCAGGGTGGAGCGCGACCTCACCGAGTGTGACATCGGCGAGTGGACCGGGCTCTCGCTCAAACGGGCGAGGCGGAAGCCCGAGTGGCGCAAGGTGCGGCACCATCCGAGCGGCTTCCGCTTCCCCGGGGGCGAGTCGTTCACGGAGATGCAGGCGCGTGTCACGGGTGCGCTCGCCCGGCTGGTCGAGCGCCATCCTGGAGAGACGATCGCCCTCGTCTCCCACGCCGATCCGATCAAGGCAGCCATCGCCCACGCGCTCGGCCTCCCGCTCGACCTGTTCCAGCGCATCGCGGTCGCGCCGGGCTCCCTGACCGCGATCGCCTACGGCCCGGACGCGCCCGTCCTCCTCACCGTGAACTCGCGAGACGGCGACCTCACCTGGCTCCAGACGCGATGAGCGCATCCTTCGACCTCGAGGCCCCCGATCAGTTCACCGTGGGCGCGGTGGGACCGCCGGGCCAGCGCATCTTCTATCTCCAGGCCCGGGAGTCCGGCACCCTCGTCACGCTCAAATGCGAGAAGGAGCAAGTCCGCGGCCTTGCCGAGTATCTGGCCGATCTCCTCGCGCAGCTCGGCGCCGCCGGGGAGGAGCCTTCCCGCCCCGTCGCTCTCCTCGAGCCGATCGAGGCGGCGTGGGCCATCGCCGCCGTCGGCGTGGGCTATGACGAGGCGGACGACGGCATCCTCGTCGTGGCCCAAGAGCTCGTGGAGGAGGAGGCCGCCCATGACGGCGCCGCGGCGCGGTTCAGGATCACACGGGCGCAGGCGGCGGGGTTCGTCCTGTGCGCGCGGGAGCTCATGAAGGCCGGGCGCCCGATGTGTCCAATGTGCGGCCAGCCGAAGGACCCCGGCGACCACATCTGCCCGCGGAGCAATGGGCACGCCACCGGGTGACCTCGACCGCCTCGCCCAGGGCGCCATCACCATCAAGGGACAGATCGCGAGAAGCAGCAACGCGATCTTTCTCGTCGAGGTGAACCTCGACAGCGCGACCTCGCTGGCGGTATACAAGCCCGGGCGCGGCGAGCGGCCGCTCTGGGACTTCCCGCCGGGCCTCTTCAAGCGCGAGGTGGCGGCCTACCTCCTCTCGGAAGCCCTCGGCTGGGGCCTGGTGCCGCCGACCGGCGAGCGTGAGGGCCCGCTGGGCCCGGGCTCGCTCCAGCGCTTCATCGAGGCCGACTTCGCCGAGCACTACTTCACGCTCAAGGAAAACCCGGCTCACCACGAGCAACTCAAGCGAATCTGTCTCTTCGACCTCATCGCCAACAACGCCGATCGGAAGAGCGGTCACTGCTTGCTCGCCCCCGGCGGCGTGATCTATGCCATCGACAACGCCCTCACCTTCCACGCGGAGCCCAAGCTCCGCACCGTGATCTGGGAGTTCGCGGGCGAGCCGATCCCCGAGGCGATGCTCGAAGACGTGAGGCACTTTCTCGCGGCGGGGCCCCCGGCGTCGCTTGCCGCCCTGCTCGAGTCCCCCGAGCAGGAGACGCTGCTCTCTCGGGCCCAGGCCGTTGTCGAGGAGGGGCGGTTCCCGGGCGATGCGGGCGGGCTCCGCTACCCCTGGCCGCTCATCTAACGGGAAGCTACGGCATCCTTGTCAGGCCTTCCGGAAGCGGTGGACGCCATCGGCGTCGATGATCCGCTCGACGCGCCCGTCCGACTCCAGGAGGTGGAGGTGGGCGAGGGCCTCGCCGATCGCGAAAGCGAGCTGGTGCGTGTCGAGCTGCCGGCCGAAGAGCGCGGGCAAGAGATCGGCCGCGCTTCGCGGCTCGACGAGCTCGTCGAGGACCCGGGCCAGTCTCGCCTCATGGTGGTCCCGGAGCTGGGCCAGGCGCTCGTGGAGGCCGCGGAACGGAAGGCCGTGCGACGGGAGCACGAGCGTTTCCGGGGCCATCGGCCGGAACCGGTCCAGGGAATCGAGGTAGAGGCGGAGCGGGTTCGTCGCCGGCTGCTCAGGCCCGACGCTCACGTTGGTCGTGATCTTGGGCAGCACCTGATCGCCTGAAATCAGGACCCCGGCCTCGGCGCTCCAGAAGCAGGCATGCTCGGGCGAGTGCCCCTGGCCGATGACCACTTCCCAGCGCCGGGCGCCGATCATCAGGGCGTCGCCATCGCGGAGAGGCCGGAACTCGGGCGCAAGGGTCGGCACGAGCTTGGGGTAGTGGTTGCCGCGGCGCCTGAGCCGGGTCAGGGCCTCCTCACCCGCCCCGTGGCGACGGAAGTGTTCCAGGCGCGCTTCGGGCTGCATCCCCCCCCGGCTCTCCCGGACGAAGTGGGCGGCGTGCCATTCCGCCTCCGTGCACCAGAGGTTGGTCCACCATCCCTGCCTGAGCCAATCTGCGTTGCCCATGTGGTCCGGGTGAAAGTGGGTGACCATGACGCGAGTCACCGGCCGGCCAGCGAAATGAGTCGTGAACACGCTCTCCCAGAGGGCGCGGGTCTCGTCGAGCCCCACGCCGGTATCGACAACCGTCCAGCCCGGTCCGTCCTCCAGGAGCCAGAGGTTGATGTGATCGAGCTGGAAAGGGAGCGGCATGCGCAGCCACAGGACGCCGGGCGCCACGCTGAGGACCTCGCCCGGCGCGGGCGGATTCGTCAGGGGATACGTCAGAGTCACGCCGCCCAGTATCTCACAGCCGGCGCATCGAGCCTAGAAACCGGCGTTTCTACGAGGCGGCGGGAGTGGCGGCGAGCGGTCGGCGCCCCTCGCGAACGCGCAGGGCCAGGCCCGCCGCGACGATGGCCATGACGCCGGCGATCAGGAAGGCGAGCTGATAGTCCCCGAGCCACACCCGGATCACCCCGGCCCCGTACGACGCCACGGCGGCGCCGAGCTGATGGGAGAAGAAGATCCAGCCGAAGACCGTCCCCACGTTTTGCTTTCCGAACAGATCGGCCGCGAGGGTGGAGGTGGCCGGAACCGTGGAGATCCAGTTGAGGCCGTAGAGCACGGCGAACAGCATCAGGGCGCGCTCGGTCTCTACGTACGGCAGGAGGAGTAAGGAGAGGCCGCGGAAGAAGTAATAGCACGCGAGCGGGTAGCGGGCCCCGAAGCGGTCACAGATCCACCCCGAGGCGATGGTCCCGACGATGTCCGTGGCGCCCATCACCCCGAGCGCCATCGCCATCGTCATCTCCGCGAAGCCGTGCTCGGTGCCGTGCGGGATCAGGTGCGTCTGGAAGAGCCCCGAGGTCGTGAGGCCGCAGACCGCGAAGCTCCCGGCCAGGAGCCAGAAGTCCACGCTCCGCACCGCGACCCGCATCGGGTGCGGATCCGGCCTGGGCGGGGGCGCCACGGTCCCCGATCCCGCGAGGCCGTAGGGGCGCAATCCCATGTCGGCGGGGTGGTTCTTTAGAAACAATGCGACGACCGGCAGGACGATGAGGACGACCAAAACGCTAATGAAGAGCGTCCCCGCGCGCCACCCCCAGCGGACGGCCAGGTGCATGATCGTCGGGGTGAAGATGAGCTGCCCGGCCGACACCGCCGCGCCCAGGATTCCCAGGGCCAAGCCACGATGTCGCTGGAACCAGCGGTTGGCGACCGTGGACCCCATGACCATCGCCGACCCGCCGGATCCGGCTCCCACCGCGATCCCCCAGAGGAGGTAGAACTGCCAGAGCGTCGTCATGAAGATCGTGGAGCCCGCGCCGACCGCGATAAGAGACAGCGCGCTGAGGGCGACCGCCCGCGGGCCGATCCGATCCATCAGGCGACCGAGGAATGGTCCGGCCAGACCAAACATCAGGAGGCTGATCGAGACGACCATCCCTATTGAGGCCCGGTCCCAGCCGAACTCCGCCTCCAGCGGGCGGACCAGAATGCCTGGTATCGAGCGCACTGCAGCCGCCGCGAGAAGGCAGCAGAACGTGGCGCCCAGGACGACCCAGGCGTAGTGGAATCGGGCTCGGCCGCTCATCGTCACGTGTCTTCCTCCTTCTCTGCTAATTCACCACGGCGCGAGCCCCCTGGCAAGTGAATAAGGCGCATGTTAGTGATGCGCGCCCGGAATGGCTGCTGGCGGCGGCCGGGAGTCTGGAGCTACTTGGTCCCCGGCATCATCGCTCCCCTGCCCAGGGGCCGACGCCGGCCAAGCGCGGGATTGAGGGTAGTCAGGTGGGCGACCGGCCCCGTCGCGACAAGCGCTCGGACCGAGTCGGGGATCTGGACGGGCACCGGTGCTATTCTCCCCCCTTTTCGATCTTGGCCCAGGTATCCCGCAATCCCACGGTGCGGTTGAAGATCAGGCGGCCGGAGAAACTGTTCCTCGGCAGCGCACCGGAATCATCGGCCAATTCCATACTGTTTCAATAAACCGTACCTCTTCGACCTTCGGCTTTGTGAACCGTCCCCGCGTACTGACCGATACACTCCACACGACCTCAAAAACACTCCTGCCAGTCGCAACTACTCGCTCGACGGGTGCGGCCCCGGCGAGCCCTGGTATTGGTGTCCCCGGATCCAGCACAGACGCGGGGTGGACGGCGCGGCGGCGACGACTTGTAGAAACGTCTCGGCAATGAGTGCGTCGCGGAATCCCTTCTCCTTCTCACCTATCTCGAATGGCGGACGCCGGTATACAGCGTCCAACATTAGCCGGGACCAGTCTACGTCCTCCGCAGCTAGCGGCGAAACAATTAAGCCGAGTTCGTCAATCTGCTTCGACGCGGCGTCCTCAACCCGTGACTTGATGATGTCCGCGTTTATCCCGAGACCGTGCCCCGGCAGGGCTTCCAACTTTTCTATGGAAGGAAGGAGGTCGAAACCCTTCCGCTGCATCTGATATTTTCGCTCGTGGACAACGACTTCAGGCAGATACCATCGCATGACCAGATCGGAATGTTTTGAACCCTCTTGGATAAGCTGAGCAACCTCGTGACGCAGTAAATCACTTGCAGTTCCGCTATAGATAGCGCTGCTGTCCAGGACGACCTTCAGCTCCGGGCGGCCTCGCCTAGCCACGGGTCAAACCGCGCCGACGGCACAATTTGATCTAGCCCTCCCCGGAACAACCGGGGCGGGAGTCCTTGGACTCCACGAGGAAGTGGCCCGGCGCTCGAACTGATCGCGGCTGCCAGGTGCTACGGGCCTCATCTACACCTGAATTGGTTTGCCGGAAACCTTGGCGTAAAGCACGTCGGGATCAAGATCCGCCCCGTTGGGCCAGTGAACGCTACCCAGTTCCGGGTGGACTGATACCTCGGCGACTCGGGCCGGGTCCTGAAGCGGCGCGAAAACCCCTTCGAACCGGATGAACTCGGCTAGATCGATCTCACTCTGGACACCGTCCTCAAACCTCACCCACACTCGGCGAGCCCGAACGTGCCACACTTCGACGATGTCGACCATCATGGAGCCAGCCGCCCTACGGAAGATCGAGGGCGTGGGCCAGCGCGCGATTGAGCTGAGCGAGCTTGGCCGGTGGTAGGGTGCACACAAACTGCGTCAGCTTGGCCTTGAACATCAGGGTGAGGAAGTCGCAGCGGGCCGCGCAGGTTCGGGGAAGGCCATCTTCCGGCCCCAAGGTTACCTCGGTGGTCAGCCCGAGGACTTCTCCGTACACCGGCGCGCAGATGACCGTGGACACGTCTTCATGCTGGGCCACCAAGTTTCGGGACACCACGACGTAGAAACTCGGCTTTCCGCCTCGCTCCGGAACGCGTTCGCGCGAGCGGTAAATCTCGCCCCGCTTCACGAACTCGCCTGCTCGGAGATTAGAAGGCGAGCTTCGCGCGCCAGTCGCTTCCGGTGCTTGTGAAAGATTTGGTGCTCTTTGGCCTCGGTTTCCTTTCGCTCCTCCCGCTCTGCGAACTCACGCAACGCCGCGCGGACAAGCGCCGAACGGTTGCGTCGCCCTCGGGATGCTGTGGCCAAGTCATCCAGAAGCTTCAGAGTAGGTTCGTCAATAGTAATCGCAATAGTTTTCATATTGCTAGTATATGGAGTCCTGGATCATTTTCAAGTCCGGTCGGCCGACCAAGGACCTAAAGGGAACGCCGAAAAGCTAGCCACCCTCCGCCTTCTCGATTTTGGCCCAGGTGTCGCGCAAACCCACTGTTCGGTTGAAGACGAGATGGCCGGAGCGGGAGTCCTTCGAGTCCACGCAGAAGTAGCCCTGGCGCTCGAACTGGTAGCGGCTGCCCGGGGCGGCGCCTTTCAACGACGGCTCGAGCTTGCAGCCGGTCAGGACCTGAAGCGAGTCGGGGTTCAGGCAGGCCGTCCAGTCTTCCTCCTCGTCGGGGCGCGGCTTCGAGAAGAGGTGGTCATACAACCTGACCTCGGCCTCGGCGGCGTGGGCCGCTGAGACCCAGTGGATCGTGCCTTTGACCTTGCGCCCCTTGGCGTCGCCGCCGATGGTCGCGGGGTCGTAGGTGCAGCGCACCTCGACGATCTCACCGGTGTTCGGGTCCTTGATCACCCCGGTGCACTTGACGATGTAGGCGTAGCGGAGGCGCACCTCGGCGCCGGGGGCGAGGCGGAAGTACTTCGGCGGCGGGCTCTCCCGGAAGTCGTCCTGCTCTATATAGAGGATGCGGGAGAAAGGAAGGCGCCGGGTGCCCATCGAGGGATCCTCGGGGTTGTTGACACCCTCCATCTCCTCGACTTTCCCTTCGGGGTAGTTCTCGATCACGAGCCTCAGGGGACGGAGCACCGCCATCCGCCGTTCGGCGCGCCTGTTGAGATCATCGCGCAAGCAGTGCTCGAGGTGGGCAATGTCCACGACGTTATCGGCCTTGGCGACGCCGATGCGATCGCAGAAGTCGCGGATCGCCTCGGGTGTGTAGCCACGCCGGCGCAGGCCCGCGAGCGTGGGCATCCGCGGATCGTCCCAGCCGGAGACGCGCCCTTCTTCCACCAGCTCCAGAAGCATCCGCTTCGACATGACCGTGCGGGAAAGACTCAGGCGGGCGAACTCGATCTGCTGCGGGTGGTGGATGCCGAGCTCCGCGAGGAACCAGTCGTAGAGGGGGCGGTGGTCCTCGTACTCGAGCGTGCAGATCGAGTGGGTGATCCCCTCGATCGAGTCGGACTGGCCGTGGGCCCAATCGTAGGTCGGATAGATGCACCACTTCTCGCCGGTCCGATGGTGGGGCACTTTGCGGATCCGGTACATGACGGGGTCGCGCAGGTTCAGGTTGCCCGAGGCCATATCGATCTTGGCCCGGAGCGTCTTCGTCCCTTCCTCGAACTCGCCGTCGCGCATCCGCTTGAAGAGGTCGAGGTTCGCGTCGACCAAGCGGTTGCGGGAGGGGCTCTCGCGTCCGGGCTCGGTCAGCGTGCCGCGGTATTCCCGCATCTCCTCCTGGGTGAGGTCGTCCACATAGGCCTCGCCCGTCTTGATCAGCTCGACCGCCCATTCGTAGAGCTGCTCGAAGTAATCCGAGGCGTAGTAAAGATGCTCGCCCCAGTCGAAGCCGAGCCAGCGGACGTCGGTCTTGATCGCCTCGACGTACTCCGTGCTCTCCTTGGTCGGGTTGGTGTCGTCGTAGCGGAGGTGGCAGCGGCCGCCGAACTCCTGGGCGAGGCCGAAGTCGAGGCAGATGGCCTTGGCGTGGCCGATGTGGAGGTAGCCGTTGGGCTCGGGGGGGAAGCGCGTGATCACCTTTCCGTCGAAGCGGTTGGTGCGGAGGTCTTCGAGGACCATCTCCCGGATGAAGTTCGTGGGCCGAGAAGTCTCCGGGCTCATGGGCCCATTCTAGCAGCTTTCCTCGGAGAAACGCGGGCTTGGCCTCGGCGCCGTTCCGTCGTACCATCTCTGGCGTGAGGCCGCTCATCCAACACGACAGGGAGGATTGCCAATGATCCACGAGCTTCGAACCTACACGCTGATCCCGGGGACGCAGGCCAGCTACATCCCGCTCTTCGAGGACGCCTGGAAGCGAATCCGGGGAGATCGCCACGGTAAGCTCGAAGGCTACTGGTCGACCGACTCCGGTACGCTGAACCAGGTCGTGCATCTCTGGAGCTTCAACGACCTCGTCGAGCGGCAGCGCCTGCGCGCGGAGCTGGGGAAAAACGAGGCGTGGACCGGGGAGTACCTGGCGAAGAGCCAGCCTTTCCTCATCGCCCAGGAGAACAAGATCATGTCACCGATCCTCCCGCTGGCCCCACCGCCCGAGGCCGGGCACATCTACGAGCTGCGCACGTACCGCACGATACCCGGGAAGACCCGGGAGTGGCTCGACCGCTGCGTGGCCGTCCAGCCGGTTCGCGAGAAGTACTCGAAGCGCGTCGGCCTCTGGCAGACCGAGATCGCCCAGTTGAACGAGGTCGCGCATATGTGGGTTTACCGCGACGCCACCGAGCGGGCGGCCGTCCGCGCGCGCCTGATGCAGGACTCCGACTTCCGGCAGTTCCTGAGCGCGGCGACGCCGCTACTGGTCCACATGCAGTCGATCATCCTGAGCCCGACGTCCTTCTCGCCAATGAAATAGCGGCCGCGACTCGGGCCCGCGGTTCGACGCCTCCCGGCTGATCACTATCGGTGTACCCGTGCGCCAGCGAGAGCTTAGAGAGGAGATCGGACTCTGAATCAGGACGCGTCTTTGAAGAAGTACGCGCTTCTCGTGGCCATGACTGCGTCTTGCCTGACCCCCTTTATGGGCAGCTCGGTTAACTTGGCCGCTCCCTCCATCGGCAGGGAGTTCAATACGAGCGCCCTGATGCTGAGCTGGGTGGTGACCTCCTACATCCTGGCCTCGGCCGCTTTCCTGGTGCCCTTTGGCCGGCTGGCGGACATTGTGGGGCGCAAGAGAATTTTCCTCATCGGCATGGCCGTCTTTTCCCTGTCTTCGCTGCTTTGTGGCCTGGCCCGAACCGTGGAGGCCCTGATTGTGTTCAGGGTGATCCAGGGAGTGGGCAGCTCCATGATGTTCGGCACGAGCGTGGCCATCCTCACGTCGGTGTTTCCGCCCCAGGAAAGGGGCAGGGTGCTGGGGTTGACCGCGGCCATGGCGTATACCGGCCTCTCCCTCGGGCCGGTGCTCGGGGGATCCATCAATCACAACCTGGGGTGGCAGTACATCTTCTACCTCAATGCCCTCATCGGGGCCCTGATTGCCTATCTTTCGGCGACCAAGCTCAGAGGGGAGTGGGCCGGGGCCCGGGGCGAAAGCTATGACCTGATCGGCTCGGTCCTCTATTCTCTGGGGCTGCTCCTGTTCATGTACGGGCTTTCTTCCATGGCCGTTTCGGTGACAGCCAGATTCATGCTGGGGGCGGGTTTGGTGGTCCTAGCAATTTTCGCCCGGCAGCAGATGGGTTCGCCGTACCCGATTCTCAACATGATGGTCTTCAGCCAGAACATCACCTTCACCTTTGCCAACCTGGCCGCCCTGCTCAACTACAGCGCCAACTTTGGGGTGACCTTCTTGCTTTCCCTCCACCTCCAGGTCGTGGCGGGTTACGACTCCCAGACAGCGGGCCTGATCCTCCTCTCTCAGCCGGTGGTCATGGCGCTCTTGTCGCCCTTCGCGGGCCGGCTCTCCGACCGCGTGGAGCCGCGGCTGGTTTCTTCCCTGGGCATGGTGCTCACGACCCTGGGCCTCTTGGTCTTCTGCTTTTTGAGCGCGAACACGCCGGTCTGGGAGGTTGCGGGCAACCTGGTCCTGCTCGGGATTGGTTTTGCGCTGTTCTCGTCACCCAACAGCAACTCGATCATGGGGTCGGTGGAGAGGAGGTTTTACGGGGTGGCGGCCTCCACGCTGAGCACCATGAGGCTGACCGGCCAGGCCATCAGCATGGCCATCGTGACCCTGATGCTGGCCCTCTACCTGGGCAGCGGAAAGCTGGTCCCAGCTTACTCGGACTTGCTCGTGAGGAGCGCCAGGATGTCTTTTGCGGTGTTTGCGGGTCTGTGCCTGGTCGGTGTCTTCGCTTCGCTGGCCAGGGGGAGTCTGAGGGAGAGGCCCGAACCCGGTCTATAGTGTGAGGGCCTCCTGGAGCCATCGGGAGATGTCGCCCACCTCCTCGCCCGAGACCGAGTGCGACATCGGGTACTCACGCCACTCGACTCCGTAGCCAAGCCCCTGGAGCAGTTCGCGCGACCGGCGGGCGCGGGCGACGGGGATCAGGTCGTCGTAGATCCCGTGGGCCATGAAGATCGGCACGTCGCGGTTGGCCGCGGTTGTCTCGGCGGCGAGGGTACGGGCCAGCGGCACGTAGCAGGAGAGTGCCATGATCCCGGCCAGGCGCTCGGGATGCCTGAGCCCGTTCTGGAGCGCCATGACGCCACCCTGGGAGAAGCCCGCTAGAACGATCCGATCGGCAGGGATTCCTCGCGACTTCTCGCGCGCAATCAAGGCTTCAACCAGGATCTGGGAGGCCCGCACACCTGCCTCGTCCTCTCGCCCGCCGCCCAACTCGAGGACGTCATACCAGGCGCGCATGACCATGCCGGCATTGATCGTCACGGGCCGCATGGGCGCGTGAGGGAAGACGAAGCGGACTGCGAGCGCCTGCGGCAGGTCCAGTTCGGGGATGATCGGCACGAAGTCGTGACCATCCGCCCCCAGCCCGTGCATCCAGATCACCGCGGCATGAGGGGCGGGCGCGGTCTCGGTCTCGATCGCTTCCAGGAGGTCAGGCACGAATGACGGACCGGTCAGCCGTGAGTCGCCGCCTCCGGGTCATTGCACCACTTTGTTCCGCTGCTCGCCAAGCCCCTCGATCGCCGCGACGATCCGGTCTCCGGGCTTCAAGTAGATCCCCCGCCCGTGGCCGACGCCCGCGGGCGTCCCGGTCGAGATGATGTCCCCGGGTTCCAGGGTCATGAGCTTCGACAGGAACTCGATCTGCTCGTCGATCCCGAAGATCAACCGGCTCGTGTTCGAGTCCTGCATCAGCTGGCTATTGACCGAGAGCTTGAGCCAGAGGTTGTCCGGGCGCGGGACGAACTGGCTCGGCACGAGGGCCGGGCCCATCGGCGCAAAGCCATCGAGGCACTTCCCCGAGATCCAGTCCACGTTGAACGGGACGTCGGTCCGCCGCGTGATGTCTCGCGCCGACAGATCGTTGATGATGGTGTAGCCGGCGATGACTGCGCGTGCCCGGCTCAGGGGCACGTCCTTGCAACGGCGACCGATCACGACGGCCAGCTCGATCTCCCAGTCCACCTGCTGGCTGGCCGCCGGCAGCGTGATCGGGTCGTGCGGCCCCGCGATGCAGTTGTTGGTCTTGGGAAAGAAGTAGGGCTTGGCCTTGGTCTTGTCGACGGGTGGGGCCTTCATCTCCTCGATGTGGTCGGTGTAGTTGGCGCCTGCGAAGAGCATCTTCCCGGGATTCGGGATCGGGGCGAGGAGGTGGACCGAGACGGGATCCAGGGCGAGCTCTCGGGAGTCCGCCCACGCCTTCGCGAAGAAGTCGGCCATGGCCCCGAGCCGGTCGAAGGAGTCCGGGTAGTGGCGGAGCAGGTTAAGCACCGTCGGGGAGGCCCCTCGATCCAGGAGGACCGGCGCCCCGGTCCGGCTCTGGAAGTGGGAGTATCCCGCGTCGAGCGGAATGATCTTGTCCCTGATGAGGGTGCCAACCACCGGCGCGCCGTGCTCCTCGAACGTCACGAGCGCGAACCATTCAGCCATTCCGGGACTCCTTTGTCACGGCGTGAGGATCACCTTGCCGAAGTTCTGCCGCCCGCCGAGATATTCCTGGGCGGCCCGCGCCTCGGCGAGCGGGAAGGTTCGGGCGATCACCGCCTTGAGCTGTCCCGCGCCGGCGAGCCGGAAGACGTCCTCGTAGTCCTGTCGCGTAGCGCCCACGGAAAAGAGGAGCGCGACGCAATTCCGGTAGAGCGCGCGAATGTCGATGCTGACCTGGCTCCCCCCGTGGGTCCCGCAGGTCACCAGGCGCCCCTTGCGGGCAAGGCACGCCACACTCCGCTCCCACATGCTCGCGCCGATGTTCTCGAAGACGAGGTCCGCGCCCCACCCGTCGGTGAGTCGCTTGACCTCCTGGGGAAGATCGGCCTTCGCGTAGTTCACGACGAAGTCAGCGCCGAGCGCGCGGGCTCGCTCGATCTTTTCGTCGCTGCCCGCCGCGGCGATCACGCGGGCACCCTTGAGCTTGGCGATCTGAACCCCAGCGACCCCGAGCCCGCTCCCCGCCGCTTGGATCAATACGGTGTCCTGGGGGCTGACCTGGCCGAGGGGGACGAGGAGATTCCAGGCCACCGCGTACGACAGCGGAAGGGCCGCCGCCTCAGCGAAGGAGAGGGCGGATGGCACGGGGATCAGCTGCCTGGCCGGGACCTTGGTGTACTCAGCGTAGCCACCGTCGGTGTGGACCCCGAAGACGCGAATCCCGAGACAGCCGTTCTCCTGCCCCCGTCGGCAAGGGCGGCACTCGCCACACCACAGCATGGGATTGACCACCACCCGGTCGCCGGGCTTGACGCCGCTGACGCCGGGCCCCACTTGGACCACGATTCCGGCGGGATCCTCCCCAGAGATGTGCGGCAGCTTGACACCGAAGTAGCCCTTCTCCCGGACCTCAAGGTCCAGGGTCCGGTTCACCGAGCAGGCCTTGACCTGGATGACGACCTCCCCGGATCCCGCCACGGGATCGGGGACGTCCCGATACTGGAGGACCTCCGGCCCGCCGAACTGGTCAAAGATGACGGCCTTCATCGGTTAATCAGGGCCTCCCCCACCTGGGTTGATCACTTACGTGTGCCTGATCCCTGTCCGGGTGGTTCGACTCCCTCGACTAGGGAATCTACTCTTCGAGGTCGAGCATATCCGAGAGTTTATGGCTGTCAACCCCGTGTACTCGTTCGGTGCATTTGTGACACGTGGAAAGTTTAACCGGCCTCGACCACGAATACCGCTCCCGCATGAGCCCATTCTACCCCGCCACCCCCCACATTTGCAGCGCGTACAGGCGACGGTAGACGCCGTCGCGGGCGAGCAGCTCGTCGTGACGCCCCACCTCGGCCACGCGGCCCTCGTGGATCACCACGATCCGATCGGCGTTTCTCACGGTGGCGAGACGATGGGCGATGACCAGGACGGTGCGCCCGTACATCAGCTCCGCCAGCGCCTGCTGGATCATGAATTCGCTCTCGGCGTCCAGGTCGGAGGTGGCCTCGTCGAGGATCAGGATGGGCGGGCTCTTGAGGAAGGCGCGGGCGATGGCGAGACGCTGGCGCTGCCCGCCCGACAGGCGCACGCCTCGCTCGCCGACGAGCGTCTGGTAACCGTCCGGGCAGCCCTGGATGAAGTCGTGGGCAAGGGCCAGCCGGGCCGCCTCCACGATCTCGTCGACGCCCGCCGCCGGGCGGCCGTAGCCGATGTTGTAGCCGATGGTGTCGCTGAAGAGGAACGTCTCCTGCGTCACGATCCCGATCTGGGCCCGCAGCGAGGCCTGGGTCAGGTCGCGAATGTCGTGGCCGTCGATCGTGATGCGGCCGCTGGTGACGTCGTGGAAGCGGGGGAGCAGGTCCATCAACGTGGTCTTGCCGGCGCCGCTCATGCCGACGAAGGCCACCACCTCCCCCTTGCGGATCTCCAGCGAGATGTCCTTGAGCGTGAGATCGGGCGCGTCCGGGTAGCGGAAGCCCACGCCCTCGAAGCGGATCACGTGGCGGAACGCCTCGAGCGCCAGGGCGGCCGGCTTATCCTCGATCGCCGCCCGCCGGTCCAGCAGGTCGAAGACGCGCTCGACCGAGCTGGTCGTCTGCTGGACGCTATTGAGCGCGCGGCTCAGCCGCCGGGTGGGACCGTAGAGCATGATGACGGCCGCCGTGAACGAGAAGAACGTGCCCGGCGTCATGTCGCCCTGGATGACCCGGAAGCCGCCGTAGACGAGGGCCGCCACGATGCCGAGGGCGCCGGCGACCTCCATGAGCGGCTCCGTGATCTCGTCGGCGCGGACGTTCTTCAGCGAGAGTTCCAGCAGCCGCTCGTTCAGCTCGTCGAAGCGCGCCTGTTCGTGGCTCTCGCGACCGAACGCCTTCATGATCTTCACGCCAGCGAACGACTCCTGGAGCAGCACGGCGAACTGGGCGATCCGCTCCATGGTTCGGCGGTTGATCTTGTAGAGTTTCTTGCCCACGATCCGCACGATCAGGGCGATGAACGGAAAGGCGATGAGGGCGGCCAGCGTGAGCAGCCACTCGCGGGTGACCATGACGGTCAGCAGCGCCACGATCGTCGCCGCCTGGCGGATGGCCATGACGACGACGCCCGAGGAGAGGCGGGCCAGCCGGTTGACGTCGTTGAGGATGCGCGACATCAGATCGGCGGAGTGAATGTCGGCGAAGAAGGCCAGCGGCATCTCCTGGATGTGACGATAGAGATCGCGCCGGAGCCGCGCGACCACGCGCTCGCCGACAGCGGCCATCAAGTACGACTGGAGGTACCGGGCCACGCCTTTCACCACGTAGGCGCCGAGGATGGCCAGCGGGATCAGCTTCAGCATGAGCAGGTCGCGCTTGATGAAGATCTCGTCCATCGCCGGCTTCACCAGCCAGGCGATGGCGCCGTCCATGGCCGCCACCACCACCGCCAGCAGGCCGCCCACGACGAGCATCGGGACGTGCGCACGCATGTAGGGGAAGAGGCGGCGGTAAGGACCGATGAACAGCGTCATGGCCGATCCCGCTCGCTGACGAGCCGCCGGTAGAGGGCCTCGGTGGCGTCGAGCTTAGCCCGGGTCGAGAACTTCACCTCGACCAGCTTGCGCCCGGCCCGGGCCGTGGTCTGCCGGAAGCCGGCGTCCGCGATCATCCGGAGCATGGCCGTGGCCAGCGCCGGAGGATCGCGGGGCGGCGCCAGCAGCCCCGTCTCGCCGTCGATAACCAGCTCGGGGTTGCCCTCGAGGGCGGTGCCGATCACCGCCGTCTCGACGGCCAGGGCCTCGCGGAGCGTCCCCGTCAGCCCGAGGCCGGTGTACGAGGCGTCCACACAGCAATCGCTGGCGCTTAGGATCTCGGGGACGTCCTCGCGGTAACCCCAGACGTGGACGCGGCCGTCGAGGCCACGGGCGCGCGCCCGTTCGAGCAGGCCGTCGGGCCGACGGGATCCCACGATCAAGAGCCGTGCGTGGGGCGCCCGGGCCGCGACCGTGGCCATGGCGTCGATAACATCGTCGTTCCCTTTCCAGCTCCTGACGCCGACCTGAGTGACCAGGAACACGTCAGGCGGAAGGCCCAGCTCGCGCCGGATGGCGGTTCCGTCCACGCCGGGGTGGAAGCGGTCGGTGTCGGTGCCCGAGTAGATCACGTGGATCTTCCGCCCATCCACGCCCTGGGCCACGAGCCCGCGCTTGATCGACTCGCAGACGGCCACGATCACCGTGACCCGGCGGGTGGTGTACCCGAGACGGTTGAAGGGATCGAGCGGGAAGCTCACCCCGCGGTTCAGGATCAACACCGGGATCCGCACGAAGAGGCCGGCCAGCATCGCGAGCGTGCGGGCCTTGCCTTTCTGAGCGTGGACGACCTGGATGCGGTGACGTCGGAGGACTCCGACGAGCTGCCGCACCGACCGCAGATCCACCTCCGAGCTCATCGGTAGCGTGTAGTGGGTGATCCCGGCCTGGCCGGTCTTGGCCGCCCACGTCTCGCTGGGCCGCGTCGCCACCACCACGTCGTGACCGCGGGCCTTCAGCCCCCAGGTCAGTTCGCGGAGTTGGATCGCGGCGCCGGTGAACCAATCGTCCTTCGGATAGAGCTGCAGGATGCGGAGGGACACTGCGCTCACCCGGCCAGGACGCGCTTGACGGCAGGAATCATGCGACCACCGAAAAAGAACCGCATAGTCTTCTCCGCACAAAGGGAATCGCCGGTAAAAGAGTTCTGGCGCCGGCGCTAGGCCGGAACTGGGTCAGGAAAGGCTAACGGGCTGGGGGAGCTCGAGTGAGACGAGTGCGTAAGGGAGGAGGATGCGTGATGCGGATCTGATGCGGGACAAGGGAAAACCACCTAGCCTCATATGTCGGGACGTTGGGGAGCCCGCCGAGCAAGAAGTCATCGGGCTGGGTATGGACGTTCGTTCGACCCGGGACGGACATCGCGGCGTCATCTTCGTCCCCGTCGTACAGATGGTGAGCCGGTGCGATTTCTTCAGGCAGGGCGAGAGAGCCCAGCCCGAAGCCAAAGAGACCCAGGAAAAGCAGGGACAAGAAACCACGGTAACTCATTGATCGTACCTTAGTCGTGGAGCGCAGCGTTGTCAAGGGCATCCCTGTTATCAACCCCGAAGCGGGTGGGGCACCACGGGGAGGGGCGCGGGAACGCTCCACCGGCCCTCGGCCGAAAGACCCCCTCACACCTCCAGGTCGTGGCGCGTGCGGCGCGGCGAATCCGCCCTTGACGCCACGAGCGCGGGTGTGTAAGACTCTCTCCGCCACACAACCCTGACAGAGGTACCCGTGGGTCATGCCTGATGCCCTGGTTGAGATCGCTATCGTCAACTGGAGACCTTGCTTCACCTCCCGGGCGTCGCATCCCAAGATGGGCACGTCCGCTCCGGAAAATGGAAGAGCTTCTTCGAAACGTCATTCGCGTCAACGCGGCTTACTCGCGCTAACAGGAGGAACGCGTCATGCAGCAGGTCAACGGTCGATATAACGTTGGCGGCGTCCTGCTCGAGCGCCCGTTCAGGATCCGGCGGCTCGGGCACTTTGGCCTCAACCTCTCCGATCTCACGGGTGCGGTCGAGTTCTACTGCAAGCACCTTGGGTTCCGGCTCACGGACGAGCTGGACTTCCGGCACACGCCGAAAAAGGACGCGGTCGCCGGCCTGAAGGACCCGAGGCTCATCTTCACTACCCACGGGACCGACCACCACGCCTTCGTCCTCGGCTCCCGAGAGCTGGGGGGTTTTCTGTTCGGCCCGCAGGCCAACCCCGAGGTCACGATCAACCAGATCACCTGGCAGGTGGGGACGCTCGAAGAGGTCCAGGGAGCGGTCGAGTTCTACAAGGAGAAGGGGGTGCCGATCTCGAGGGTTGGACGGGACATGCCCGGCAGCAACTGGCACGTCTATGTCCCAGACCCGGACGGCCACACGATCGAGCTGTACTACGGGATCGAGCAGATCGGGTGGAACGGCAAGTCGAAGCCCGTCTCGATGTACTACCGCGGCTTCTTTGAGGCCCCGGAGCTTCCCCAGATATCCGAGGCGACGGAGATCCGGGAGGCGGGGGACAAGGGCATTGACATCTTCTCGGGACGCCAGTGCCTGGACATGGAGCCCGGCAGCTACGACGTCGGCGGGATCCTCCTCCCCCGCCCGTTCAAGATCACGAGGATCGGGCCGGTGGGGCTCTTCGTGAAGGATCTGGAGAAGTCCGAAGCGTTCTACATCGATATCCTGGGCTTCGTGAAAACCGAGGAGGTGACGTTCAGGGGACGGCGGTGCGTCTTCCTCCGAAACGGCACCGAGCACCACAGCCTGGGGCTCTTCCCGCGAGAGCTCCGGCAGGAGCTGGGACTCTCCGCCCACACGACTTGCATGAGCTTCGGCCTCGAGCTGGGAAGCTACGAGCAGCTCCGAAACGCGGTCAGCTTCCTCAAGGACAAGGGGGCAAAAGCCATCAGCACGATCCCGCCCGAGCTATATCCCGGCATCGACTACGCCGCCCACGTGCTCGATCCGGACGGCCACTGCCTCCAGCTCTACTACTACATGGAGCAGATCGGATGGGACGGGAAGCCCAGGTCGCGGGGCGAGCGGCGACGGGTCCAGGAGGAGTGGCCGGAGCTGCTCGATCCTCTCTCCGATACCTATGCCGACCAGACGTTCCAGGGGCCATTGGGATAAGAGACCGCCGACCGCGGCGTTGGCGCGCTGAGCCGGTTGTCTCTGCCACGGATGTCCCGTGCTGGTGTTTCCCCGGTCCCTCACGGGACCCGGGCGGACCCCACTCACTTTGAGTCCGTCCCCGACCCGTGCCGAGCCTGACCCTTCTCCTCCAGTCGGTACTCTCGGGACTCTTCCTCGGCGGCCTGTACGGCCTCCTGGGCCTGGGGCTCAGCCTGACCTGGGGGATGCTCCGACTGATCAACCTCACCTACTTCGCGCTCGCCTTCCTCGGGGCCTACCTGACCTACCAGCTCGCGACGGTCTTCCGCGTGGATCCGCTCCTCACTCTCCTCCTGATCATCCCGGGCTTCTTCCTGCTGGGCGTCCTCCTCCAGGAGGCCTTCGTGCGCGCCGGGGTCAACGAGTTCATCTCGCTGATCGTCACCTTCGGCCTGACCCTCATCATCGAGGCGGTCATTCAGTGGATCTGGACCGCCGACTTCCGCCGGCTCGAGTCTGGCTACGGAGCGATCTCGTTCAGGATCGGGAAGCTCTTCGTCCCGCTCCCCGAGCTCTTGGCATTCCTGATCGCCGCAGCGGTCTCGTTCCTCACGTGGGCCTGGCTCAAGTGGACCTACGTCGGCAAGGCGATGCGCGCCACGGCGGAGGACCCGCAGATCGCCGCGGCCTTCGGGGTGAATCACCGGCGGCTGGCCCTTCTGATCTCGGGGCTGGGCGCCGCCTACGCGGGAATCGCAGGCGCCTTCATCGCCCTCATCTACACGCTCGCGCCCTCTCAGGTCTACGCCTGGATCGGCGTCGTCTTCGCGGCCGTGATCATCGGCGGGCTCGGAAACCCTCTCGGACTCCTGGCCGCGGGCATCCTGATCGGGGTGAGCGAAGCCGTGACGATGGCCGTCACGGCCCCGGGCTGGGCGCCGCTCGTCTCCTTCACCCTGCTGATCCTGGTGCTGCTCCTCAGACCCGAGCGCATATGACCATGCGGAGGGTCCCTGCTCCGGTCCTCTTCCTCCTCGTCGGTGCGGGCTTGGCCGTCGTGCCAAGCTTCGGGCTTCCCGCGTTCTTCGAATCCTTCCTCTACATCTGCTTTCTCTGGGCGGCCCTGGCCACGAGCTGGACGATCTTGAGCGGCTACACCGGCTACTTCAGCTTCGGCCATGGGGCCTTCTTCGGCGCCGGCATCTACACCACGGCCACGCTGGCCGTAAGCTTCGGCTGGCCGTTTCTCTGGACCCTCCCGGTCGCCGGCCTCCTCGCGGCGCTCTTCGGCGTGGGGATCGGGGCCGTGGCCTTCCGGGTCCGCCGGCTCCGGGGTGAGCTGTTCGCCCTCCTCACGCTCGCGGTGACATTCGTGCTGTCGACGATTGTCCTCAATACCAAGATCGACGGCGGGCCGGGGGTGTTCCTGAGCGCGGTCCCGCTCCCGAAGACCTTCGGCTCCCCCGTGGGGACGATCTATCTCCTCGGCCTCGCCATCGCGCTGGTGACGGTGTGGTCGGCCTACGCGATCTATCATTCACGGTGGGGCATGGGGCTGTTCGCGATTCGCGGCGACGAGGACGTCGCCGAGGTGTTGGGAGTACCGACCTACCGCTACAAGCTCGTGGCCTTCGGGCTTTCCTGCTTCTTCGCCGGACTGGCCGGCGGACTGCACGCGTCGTTCCTCACCTATGTGACGGTCGCGGAATCGTTCTCGCTTCTCGTGGCGATGGACGCAATCCTGATGAGCATGTTCGGCGGCATGACCCACTGGTTCGGGCCGTCCGTCGGCGCCGGGCTCATGACGACGATCCTCTACAGCCTGACCGGCGGGGGGAGCGCGATCTTGAACCGGATCCTGATCGGGGCGATCCTCATCGTGGTCATCATCTTCCTTCCCGAGGGCGTCTTCGGCCGATTCGTCCATCGGCTCGCAAGACGGCGCGCGCGCCGGGCGTCGGCCCAGCCGTCCCCCCCGGTCTTGACCCAGGACGCTCCCGCGCGGCCCGCGAACCCGGGAACGTCTCTCCTCGTCTGCGCGGACGTGAGAAAGGCCTTCCGCGGCCTCCAGGCCCTTGCGCGCGTGAGCCTCGAGGTTCACGAGGGCGAGATCCTCGGCCTCGTCGGTCCGAACGGCTCGGGCAAATCCACGCTCATCAATGTGGTCAGCGGCTACTACCGACTCGATGGGGGCCGCCTCTCGTTCGCTGGCCAGAACCTTGCCGCCCTCGAGGCCCACAGGATCGCTCGCCTGGGTGTCTCCCGCACCTACCAGATCCCCCGCCCCGTCAAGTGGCTCTCCGTCCTGGACAACGTCGCCCTCGCCGCCATGTTCGGCCCGCACACCTACGATCGCCCGACCGCCCGAGCCCACGCCTGGCGCTGGCTCGTCTTCACCGGCCTCGCCGACAAGGCCTTGGCCCTTCCCGGCTCCCTGAACCTCCACCAGCGGAAGCTCCTCGAGCTGGCCCGCGCCCTGGCCTCCGAGCCCCGCCTCCTCCTCCTCGACGAGGTCCTCTCGGGGCTGACCCCCACCGAGATGGCCGGCGCCCTCCAGCTCATCCGACAGATCCGCGATCGTGGCACCACCGTGGTCTTCGTCGAGCACGTCATGCGGGCCATCCTCGATCTCACCGACCGTGTCGTCGTCCTGAACTATGGTCACGTGATCGCGGACGGCGCGCCCCGTGACGTGATGCGCCAGCCCGACGTCGTCAAGGCCTACTTGGGGAAGGCCTATGCTTGAGGTCGCCGATCTCGACGTGGCCTACGGCGACGCGCCCGCGCTCTGGAATGTCTCGCTGACGGTCCGGGACCGGGAGCTGGTGGCCATCGTCGGCCCGAACGGGGCCGGCAAGACCACGCTCATCAACGCGATCGCGGGACTTCTCCCTGCCCGCCGGGGAGACATCCGCTTCGGCGGCCACGACCTCTCGCGCTGCGCCGCGCACCAGGTCTGTGGCCACGGGATCGCGATCGTCCCGGAGGGCCGACGCCTCTTCATTGCGATGACCGTGGAGGAGAACCTCGAGATCGGCTGCTATATCCCCACCGCGCGGACCGCCAGGCAGAAGAGCCTCGACCGGGTCTACTCGATCTTTCCCATCCTTCGGGAGCGGCGCCGGCAGGCCGCGGGCGCGCTGTCTGGCGGGATGCAGCAGATGCTGGCAATCGGGCGCGCCCTCATGGCCTGCCCCCGGCTGCTCCTCCTCGACGAGCCCTCACTCGGACTCGCACCCGCGCTCGTCGACCATCTCTTCGAGGTGGTGACCGAGATCCACCGGGACGGCGTGGCAGTCCTCCTCGTGGAGCAGAACGTCGCCAAGGCTTTGGAGATTGCGGGCCGCGCTTATGTCCTCGAGCAGGGGCGGATCGTGTCGGAAGGACCGCCGGCGGACCTTCTCCGACAACCGCATATTCAAGAGGCGTATCTTGGCCACGGGGGCCAAGTTGCTTAATACGGAAGGAGGACATCACACGTGAGAATTCTTCGCTTCAAGGACAACCGGATCGGCATCCTGAAGGACGGCAACATGGTGGTCGATGTCAGCGACGCCATCCCTCATCGAACCATCAAGAGTCCTCAGCAAGTGATGGAGGAAGTCATTGAGCACTGGAGCGACTACCGAAAACGATTTCAGAAGATCGCCGCTAAGAAGAAGGGCGTATCACTCTCTCGCGTGAAGCTGCTCCCGCCGATTCCGCGTCCCAGCAAGGTCCTCGCGGCCTTTGTCAACTACATGGATCGGCCGGACCGGACCCCGGACACTCTACCGCCCGAGTTCTTCTATAAGGCCCCGGAGGTCGTCGGTCAGGGCGGCACGGTCCTCCTCGTGGACATTCCGCCCGTCATTTGCTATCACGCGGAGGCCGAGCTGGCGTTCATCATGGGCAAGCGAGCCAAGAACGTCAAAGAGGCTGATGCGATGAAGTACGTCTTCGGCTACGCGCCGTTCTTTGACATCTCCGCGAGAGGCTTGACCCGACGCACCCAATTCCTGCACAAGGGCCAGGACACCTACGCCTGCCTGGGGCCGTGGATCACCACGAAGGACGAGGTGCCGGATCCCCACAACCTCGTCGTAAAGTCCTGGGTGAACGGCAAGCCCCGGCAGGACTACAGCACGACGTACATGGCCCAGAAAATTCCGGCTCAGATCGCGTGGCTCTCGAAATACCTCCAGCTCCAGCCCGGCGACGTGATTGCCACCGGGACGTACCACGAGGGGCTCGGTCCGGTGAACCCCGGTGAGACGCTGGAGATCGAGATCGAGCGATTGGGGCGGGCGAAATTCCAGTTCAAGGGGAATAGCCCGCGCAAAGATACAGAGTGGATTCCCGGCGTCACCCCGAGCTCGCCGCCGAGCGGCCCGGTTGGAATCACAAAGGTGTAGCACCCATCGAAGATGGGTCGTGGACCTTTTTTGATCAGCCTGCTCGGAACGGCGTATTTCAGAGCCTGCTAGGATGGACCGAAGGAGGAACGACATGGCGCTCAGGACCTGGAGCCTATTCATCGTAGTCTCGCTTCTCTTCCCTCTCTCCCTGACTGTCACCTCGAGCGAGTCACAACAGAAACCGTTGCCCACGGTGCGCGTCAATTGGTTCGTCATCGATGTTCCCGTCCTCGTCGCCCGGGCGCGGGGGCTCTTCGCCGCCGAGGGGATTGACACGACGATCACCGTCACGCGCAGCTCGACAGACCAGATGCGGGGGATCGGCGCCGGCACCTTCGACGTCGGCCAGACCTCGTTCGATAACATCCTCTACTGGTCCGGCCGCGAGGGGGCGGAGATGATCGCGGTCTCCCGGACCCTCGAGACGGCGCTCCTCCCGGTCATTGTTCGTCCGGAGATCAAGAGTTGGAGCGATCTCAAGGGCAAGAAGTTGGCCGTCGATGCTGTGGACACCGCCTTCGCCCTGACCTTGCGGCGCATCCTCTTGGCCCGCGGCCTGGATCTCAAGCGCGGCGACTACGAGCTGGTGCCGGCGGGAGGCCCTGCCCAACGGCTCGAGTCGATGAAAAAGGGCGAGACCTTCGCCGGGATTCTCAACCCGCCGGTTGACGCCCAGGGGATCCAGGCGGGGCTGGTCCGCCTGCTCGACGAAAATATTCCGGGCTTTGTCTGGGCGGTCAACCGCGCCTGGGCCCAAAGCCACCGGAAGGAGCTGGTGGGCTTTCTTCGCGCCTGGCTGGCCGGTCTTCGGTGGGCGAAGGACCCGGCCAATCGTGAGGCCGCCCTCAAGCTGATCGCCGCCGAGGGGAACGTGCCTCCACCCGTCGCCACCAGGTTCCTCGCGGAACTCCCGGCGGACGGGACGCTGAATCTGGCAGACCTCCAGAGTGTGCTTGACATCCGGCAGCAGTTCGGGACTCCCCCGCCCCGCGGCACATCCCTGGACAGGTTCTACGACACCAGTTACTACCGCGACGCCCGAGGAGACTAGCTCTTCGCAGGGATGCGGGCGGCAGGTAGGCTCAACCGGGAGGAGGGAAAGATGAGACGGGTCATGCACTCGATCATCGCGGCCGCGCTCGTGGCCGCGCCGCTCGCGGCAGCGGCCAACCCCTACCTGGCCAAGCCGGGCGAGACGTCGGTTTCGATCAAGATCGCGACGTGCGCCATCGCCGGTGGGTTCGTCCACCTCTACGCGGCCGTCGACAATAACCTCTTCGAGAAGTACGGCCTCAAAGTGGAACACGTGGGGATTCGCGGATCGAGCCCGTCGCTGGCGGCCCTGGCCCCGGACGAGGTCCAGTTTCTCTACTGCTCGGGGGACGCCACGACCCCCGGGCTGGCCTCGGGCATCGACGCCAAGCTGGTCGGCGTGCTTCTCGTTGGTCAGCCCTGGGTCCTTCTCGCGCATAAGGACGTCAGGAAGCCCGAGGATCTCAAAGGCAAGGCCATCGGAGTCTCGCGCCCGGGCCAACTCACCTACCGGCTGGCCAAGGCGTTTGTTAAGAGGTTCAACATGGAGAATGACGTCCAGATCCGTCCCGTGGGGGAGGGACAGGTGGATGGGTATAAGGCAATGGTGGCGGGCATCGTCCAGGCGTGCCAAGTCACGCCCCCGCTCGATGTCCAGGGGAAGAAGGACGGGTTCAACGTGGTCTTCAACATGAACGACCTGGACCCCCTGGCGATCTATAGCTCGCTCCACACCAACTCGAAGATGCTCAGGGAGCGCCCCGCGATCGTCCAAAAGGTGGTGGCCGCGATGGCCGAGGCGATCTACTTCGTCGAGAAGAATCCTGACAGGGCCAAGGTCTCGATGGGTAGGGCCCTCAAATTGACCGACTCGGATTCCCTGCAATCCGCGTACGACGCCTACGCCAAGGCGCTCATCAATCGGCGCCTCGTGATCCCGGCCAACGCCGTCGCAGAGAACGTCGAGGTCGCCCGCGAGGCCGGCGTCACCGTGAAGCGGAAGCCCGACGAGATCTTCGACAACAGTTTTGCGGAGCACTTGGAGAAGAGCGGGTTTCTCAAAGAACTGTGGGGCGACCTGCCCCGGGGGAAGTAGGACGCTATGGAGCTCAAGGGCAAGGTGGCCATCGTCACCGGAGGAGGACAGGGCATCGGGAAGGCGATCGCCCTGGCCTATGCGCGGGAAGGGGCCGACGTCGCGCTCGCGGCCAGGAACCGGGAGAAGATCGAAGCCGTAGCCAGGCAAGTCTCGGAGATGGGGAGACGGGCGTTTGGAGTTCCCGCCGACGTCTCGAAGAGGGGCGACGTTGAATCTATGGTCGCCCAGACGATGGAGCGCTTCGGCAAGATCGACATCCTCGTCAACAACGTCGGCATCGCGGGACCGACGGCCGCCGTGATCGACATGAAGGAAGAGGAGTGGGACGAGGTGATGGCGGTCAACCTGAAGGGGACGATGCTCTGCTCCCAGGCCGTCCTCAAACATATGATCCCCCAAAAGAGCGGGCGGATCATCAACCTGTCGTCGGTCGGTGGGATCCGGGGCTATCCGCGGCGCTCCCCCTATGGCGTCTCGAAATCAGGGATCAACAGTTTCACCCAGACCCTAGCCGTCGAGGCGGGGCCCTACAATATCTATGTCAACGCCATCTCCCCCGGCCCGGTCCTCGGGGACCGGCTGGCTATGATCTTCGAGCGGCAGGCCAGGGCCACCGGGGTCAGCCCCGAGGAGATCGAGACGGGCGTCAAGAAGAAGAGTCCACTCGGGAAGATCGTCACCGAGGCGGAGGTGGCGGAGCTGGCCGTCTTCCTCGCTTCGGACCGCTCCAGCGGCATCACCGGTCAGATCATCAACATCACGGCGGGATTCGAAATCGGAGTGTAGGACTCTACCGGCACCCCGACGCCGGGGGGCGCGGCGCTCCGACCCGATGTCAACCTCGACGTCGGGTCAGGCGAGCCAGTTCCTTGGTGAGGCTCTCATCGACGGTGGTCCAGACCGGGAGAAGCGGTTCCGGCAACCGGCCACGTACGATCCAGACTGCCACCCGGAACCCATGGCCCCGGACGCTGAACGGCCGGACTTTCGGCCGCAGACGGCTCCGGGCGAGCACCCACGCCGGAATGAGACCCAGGCCCACACCGCGTGCCACCAGCGAAAGCTGAAGCTCCATCCCGAATGCCTCTACTGCTATACGGAGAGGTGCGTTGACATCCCCGAGCGCCCGACGCAATGCCGCGCGAAAACCGCACCCGTCCGGGTTGAGCACCCAGGTCTCCTCCGCCAGATCCGTGAGCTTCACGACCTTGGGCAGCCGGCGGCGCCCCGACGCAACGAAAACGAGTGGTGCCGTCGTAACCATGCGGCCCTCCACCCCGGCCGGTGGCCGGTGCCCCTCCGGGATCTGCACCACCGCGAGATCCAGCGCCCCACTCCGCACCTCTTCAAGGAGATAAGGGCTCATGCTCGTGCTCACCCGGAACGACACCTGCGGAAACTCCTGTCGCAGCTTCTCGAGGGAACACGCGAGACACATCTCCGCTAACGAATACCCGAGCCCAATCCGGCACTCACCCTGAGGTCCAGGGCCGAGCGCCGTCGCCGCGCGGAGCTCCTCTACCCCCGTCAAGATCCGCCGGCACCGTTCGAGAGCCACCTGCCCCGCGAGCGTCAATTTCACTGGCTTCGCGCGCCGATCCAGAACCTGGATACCCAACGCCTGCTCGAGCCGTTGGATCTGCCGGGTAACGGCGGGCTGGCTGCGCCCCAGCTCGTGCGCGGCGCGGTTAACCGAACCTGTCTCTGCAACTGCGACAAATGCCCTGATCTCGTCGAGCTCCATGACTATCTTGCATATATAACATGAACACTATTCATTTGCAACATGTTCTCTCCGGCCCTACGATGATGTCGTATCTCAAGCGGACGGACACTACGGATGGCGAACACACGGTCCTCCAGGCACATGCGCTTCGTGGTCATCGTACTCGGGGTGAGCCTCATTGCTGCGGGGTGTCGGTCGGATGGACCAGCGCCGTTCTGGTGGCGCGCAGTCGGGGAGAAGGTCCGGGAGCTCGGACTGCCCATCGGGAAGGAGCGGTCCTTCGTTATGATCCAGTTCCTGCTCAGGGGCACGGAAGGGGCTGGACGCACTCAGTCTGAGTTCCAAGAGCAGGTGTTCCTGGTCCTGCACCCGCACCTCGGCGACCACCGGGTGGTCGGCTACGCCGAGCGAACGTACGCCAACGGCCGGAAGGTCTACTCTCGGTTAGACGGCTGGGCGTACGCCAGCAATCGTGGAGATTACGCCGAGATCCTCCGTTTCCGTGGGCTGCGACACATGCTCTCAGACGCCGGAATGACGCTTTACGCCACCTCGGCTCATTGCGAGATGGACATCGCTACCGATACGTGGGTGGTCCAAGCGCGTGGACGGTAAGCGCTGCCAAGGGAGATAGCCGATGGCGGAAGCGCTCTCGCACCTCGCGCGCCTTACGCTCATGCTGTGCCTGGCATACGGTCCCCTGATACCGCTCATGGTGCTTCTCAACATCCGCGACCGTCGACAAGTCACGCTCCTCGGCGTCATTCTCCATCACTTCCGCGGGCGCGAATTTCATGGACGCGTGGTGATTCGGGTGACATGCGCTCTTTTCTGGCCGCGGAGCCAAGCGACGGTCCGCCTCCTATTGTGCTCAAGAGATGAGTTCTGGGATATTCTCACCAGATTGTCCCAGAACTTCGGACCGCGCATACGGGTGCTGATAGATGAACCAGGGGAGAACCGGTATGCCGCCACGTTTACGATAGAACCGACAGGTCGGCGCCGACCTTGCCGCCATTCATGGTGCCCGGTGGCCGCCGGCTAAGGTGTGGCGGCGCCGTTATGGCACGTGGGGCGCGCACCGGGCAAAGAAGGAACAGATACGAGGTCGTTGACTCTCTCGTAACATGGCGGCGATACAGAGCAGTGACGCAAAGAGACAGGCAACAGCGCCAAGCAGTGGGCCAACAAGGCGCCAAAGGAGCACGAGGCGAGGCATAAGGGAGGCCAGTCCGTCTGACGCGCCCATGCAAAAAAGGGGGAAGGAATACCGCTTGTACGCATTTCGTTGATGAAGGGGAAGCCTGAGGGGTTCGGAAAGAGGGTCGGCGAAATCGTCTATCGAGCGATGGTCGATACCATCAATGTACCAGCCAAGGATCACTTTCAGGTCATCACCGAGCACGGCAAGGACAGCCTGATCTATCACGCGAGCTACCTCGATATTTCACGCACAGATGGCGTCATTTTCATCCAGATTGCTCTCAACGAAAGCAGAACCGTTGAACTCAAGAAAGCCTTTTATAGGGCCGTCGTTGAGCGTTTGAACCGAGAGCTGGGTGTGCGGATAGAGGACGTACTCATCAACCTCGTCGAAGTCAAGAAGGAAAACTGGTCGTTCGGCAATGGCATAGCTCAATACGCAGAATAGCGCGCCGGGGACGAGGTATGGACAACCAGGATTTGCAGACCGCCTTCGCCACTCTCTCCACCCCGCTTCTGGCGGATGCCTGCCTGCGGCTGGGCCTCACGCCGCGTGTGGCTCCCCCGGGTGTCGCCCCCCTGGCCTCGTCCTTCCATATGGCCGGCCGCGTATTGCCAGCCAGACACTACGGCAGTGTCGATATCTTCCTCGAAGCCTTCGGAACCGCTGCCCCCGGCGACATCCTCGTCATCGACAATGCCGGACGAACCGATGAGGCCTGTATTGGCGATCTCGTCGTGTTGGAGGCGCGAGCCACCGCCCTGGCCGGCATCGTGGTCTGGGGCCGCCACCGCGATACGGCCGAGCTGCTCCAGATCGGCTTCCCCGTCTTCAGCCATGGCGCTTGCCCGGTCGGGCCCCAACGACTCGATCCGCGCGAGGCGGAAGCCCTCTCGCGCGCTCGGTTCGGCTCCTTTACCACCGGCACCGAGGATGTGGTCTTCGCGGATGCCGACGGCGTGCTCTTCGCGCAGCGGCAAGATGCGGAGGCGTTACTGTCCACCGCGACCGCGATTTCGCAAACAGAGCGCCGCCAAGCGGACGCGATCCTCGCGGGACGAAGACTTCGAGAACAGCTTCGGTTTGCCGACTACGAGCGAAGACGTGCCGAAGACCCGACGTATGCGTTTCGCCGGCACTTGCGGGAGATCGGCGGGGCGATCGAAGAATGAAGACGCGACTCCCGCCTTGACAGCCCCCGCGAGCGCGACTATGCTGACTCCTGCTGTGCCATGCTCCCTGAGAGTTCCACGCCGATTCCCGTGACCAACCAAGGAGGGAGAGGCAATGCCGAAGCTCGTGGATCTGACCCAGCCGTGGAGCATCAACACGCCGCCGTGGCCCTATTTCCCACTCCCCCAGGTGGAGGCCTTCCACACGTTTGCCCGGGATCGGGTCTTCAGCCTGATCCTCAAATCCGCCATGCATGTGGGCACGCACATGGACGCCCCCCTCCACCTCTGGCCTACGGGGCAGGACGTGGCCCAGATCACGGTCGATCGTCTCTACGGGACCGGCATCGTGGTCGATCTCTCTCCACAGGTTCAGGACTGGACGCGGTTCACGGTGAGCATGGTCGAGAAGGCTACGCCCGAGCCGATCCGGGAGGGAGATATCGTGATCCTCCACTACGGATGGCATCACTACAACTGGGTCTCCCCCGGAAACGACGAGGACAAATACTTCTGCCGCCACCCCGGCCCAACGCCGGAACTCGTGGACTATCTGATCGCCAAGAAGGTCAAGTGGATCGGGACCGACGCCCCGGCCTTCGAGCACCCGTTGGATACCGCGATCCGCGACATGCGACCGGATCTCGTGGAGGAGTACGAGGAAAAAACGGCGCGTCCCATCAATGAGACGCTCCCCAAGAGGAAGATGCTCTACTCGCATCGGACCACGGCCAAGAACAATGTCCCCCTCGTCGAGAATATTGCGGGCGACATCACGCAGGTCCTGAATCGCCGGGTCACCCTGGGCGCGTTCCCCTGGCGATGGGTCAGGGGGGAGGCGGCGTTCTGCCGGGTCGTGGCCTTCCTGGACGGGTAACGCTCAAACGGGCCGGCGAAGCCGAGTCGGGACTCCCCCCTGACAGAAAGGATGATGATGACGGCGGCAAACGTGGCCAAGATTGATAAGACGATGGACGCCCTGGTCCTCACGGGCGTGAACGAGTTCGAGGTGCGCTCAGTGGAGGTTCCGGAGCCCGGGCGCTTGGAGGTCCTCTGCCGGGTCGAGGCCGTCGCTATCTGTGGCACCGATCCGGAGATCATCCAGGGGCACTTCCCGGGACGCTGGCCGCGGGCTTACCCGTTCATCCCGGGGCACGAGTGGTCAGGGGTCATTGTCAAGCTCGGTGAGGCGGTGGAGGGTTTCGGCCTCAGAGTCGGAGATCGGGTGGCCGGAACATCCCACGCCGGCTGCGGGATCTGCCGGATGTGCACCACCGGCCGATACAATCTCTGCGAGAACTACGGGCGTGAGGAGATCGGCCACCGCCAGTACGGCCACTACGTGAACGGGGCCTATGCCCAGTATATCCGCTGCTCCATCAAGACGATCTTCAAGATACCAGATGCCCTCCCCTTCGCTGAGGCGGCCCTCGTGGACCCGGCCTCGATCGCGCTCCACTCGGTCAAGCGCGGCCAGATCCAGCCCGGTGATACGGTCGCGATTGTCGGCGCGGGGCCTCTGGGTCTTCTCGCGATGCAGTGCGCCTTTGCTCTCGGGGCGGCGCGCGTGATCGTCGTTGGACATGGCGAGCGCCTCCAGAGAGTTGAGGCGCTAGGGGGCGAAGCGGTGGATAACACACAGGAGGATGGAGTCAAGGCGGTGCGGCGGCTCACGGACGACCGAGGCGCTGATCTGACGATCGATTGCGCCGCCCGAGGCCAGACCCCACGGGAGTCGGTGGAGATGACGCGGAAGGGCGGGCGGGTCGTACTGACCGGCGTGCCCCTCGAATCCGTGGTCCTCCCGCTCCAGCGCCTCGTCCTGGAGGAGATGGACGTCTACGGGGTCCGGGCGAACCGGGGCACCTGCGAAGAGGTCATCCCGCTGATGGCGTCTCAGCGTATCCAGGTGAGCTCCCTGATCACCCATACATTCCCCCTTCGGGAATTCCGCGTCGCGTATGACACCTTCACCAAGCGGATTGACGGGGCCCTCAAGGTGATCGTCGAGCCGAACCCTGCATGAAGGCGGTCGTCTACCCCCGTCCTAACGACTTTCAATTCACCGAAGTCCCGGACCCAGTCCCCGGGCCCGGTCACGTCCTCCTGCGGGTGCGTGCCACGACCATCTGCGGGACCGATCTCAAGATCTTCGCCGGTCAGTTTCCCGGAACGCGCTTTCCCCATGTCGCCGGGCACGAGTGGAGCGGGGAAGTGATTGCGTTGGGAGACGGGGTGCGCAGCCTCACGCCCGGAGACCGGGTCGGGGTCGAGGTGCATGTGGGCTGCGGGAACTGTCCGCGCTGCCAGGAGGGGTTGTATACCCTGTGCGAGGCGTATGGGGATCGGAGTCGAGGGCATGCCCACATTGGCTTTACCGTGTGGGGAGGCCTGGCTCAGCTTTGCGCCGTGCCGGCGCGCGCGTGTCATCGCCTTCCTGACTCGCTCGATTTCGACGAGGGGGCCTTCACCGATAGTCTTGGAATCACCCTCGCCGCCATCGAGCGGGGGAGGCTTCGCCCCGGGGAGGGGGTAGCCATCATCGGACCCGGGGCCTTCGGGCTCCTGGCCCTCCAGGTGGCGCGCGCGCTTGGCGCCGCGCCGATCGTCCTGATCGGGACGAGGAACGAGCGGCTCCAGGTCGGGAAGCAACTGGGAGCCGACGCCGTGATAAATACCAGGGAGGAAGCGGAGCCGGTGGGACGGGTCAAGTCTCTGTTTGATGGACGCGGGCCGGATCTCACGGTCGAGTTCGCCGGGACCGAGGAGGCCGCGGCGCTTGCGGTTCAGCTCCCGCGGCGAGGCGGCCGGGCCGTCCTGGCTGGCGCGACGTCGCCTGGACGTCTCCTCAAGGCGGACCTGGCTACAATCGTGCGTGGCCACCTGGAAGTCATTGGCTCCCTCGCCAACCCTCAGGCGATCTCGCGGCGGGGTCTCGACCTGATGGCTCGAGGGCTCGTTCGGGTCAAGCCCCTGATCACTCACCACTTCCCTCTGGAAGCTTTCGGGCAAGCCTGGGAGACCTTCACGAGCCGCACCGGCGGCGCCTTCCGCGTCATGCTCCACCCCTAAAGACCGAGAACGGGGAGCCGTGCCGGCGAGTGACTCCATCGTCCGCTGAGACGAGCGGACAAAGTGTCGCGGCTCCCCCGTCTCCCTTACTTCGCGTTGATCGTGGTCGGCTTTCCCTCTTCTCCCATGAAGACGACCAGGATCTTGACGGGTGTGGTGCCCTTGTTGAACCCCTGGTGCCAGTGATTGATGTCTTCCATGAAGGCCTGTCCAGACTTGTAGTCTCGAGGCTCTCCTCCATCTGCCTGAACCGTAAAAGTTCCTTCAAGGACGTAGACGTACACTGGCACTGGATGCTGATGGCGGGCGGTCCGCCCTCCGGGCTCGAGCTCGCCGATCACCGAGACTACTTCGGGCTGCGCGGGCTTGGGATACTCGATCTTCCCGCCGCTGGCCGTCTTGCCAGTTTTCAGCACCGGCGTGACTTTGAAGGCCTTGGGAAGAGCCTGGTCGTCCCCCGCCGGCTGTTGCGCCACTCCGACCGCCACCAGGCCGACGACGACGAGCGCAGTAATTCCGAGGACCCATCTCATTTTCATCGTGACTCCCTCCTTTCGGGAATGCGGGTACGGTAGCTACCTCGTAGCTCCGATGCAAGCGACCGGCTCTCAGCGGCCGAGACGACCGGTCCCAACAATGTCGCGCTCCTCCCGAAGAACATTTATTACGCCCCTTGGCGAGACGTGTCAAGTGAAGAATGCCCCGCGCCCCTTTTCCCGTCTTAACTTGAAAAGCCACCGGGTTCGGGGGACAATACCGTGCAACGGCGAGGCTCCCCTCGGGGGGCGCGACACGAAAGGGTGAGAACGTGATGAGGCGAAGGAAAACTGGGGCTCCACGGGAGGACCGCTTCCCCCCCGAAGGAAAGACGTCAACCGCGGCTCACATCCCCGCGCGGGCCCCGTTTCGCTTTTTCGGCTGCATCGAGCTTCGCGAGATTCTCGGCCATCGCGCCCGGGATGAGCGGGAGCTGATGGAGCTCCTTGAGCAGGTCCCGCCAGGCTCAGTCTATTATCATACTCACAGCGTTTTCCTCCGCCATCACCAGGTGACCGGGGCCTACCCGAACGACTTCGCCAACTGGGTGGCCTCGCAAGTGCGAGACCAGGTGTTAGGCGAGCGACTGGCCATCGTGGATCCGTTTGAGTTCTACAACCTCGAGCGGCTTCGCGAGGAGCTGGTCTCCACCATCGACCACCACGTCTCTAGCGTCCATCCGGTGCCCCGCGTGGTATTCGGGGATCCATTCTTCTTCGTTCAGTCGCATATTGTCTCGGTGCCGCTCGGGCTTTCCGCCGGTAGCCTCCAGGAGTTTTCTCACTACCTCCACGATGTGGACGCCAGTTCCATCTATTTCCATACACTCGAGGCGAGAGTCAGGCGTGGAAACCGTCATGGGGACTTCGCCCAGTGGGTGGGGACGGACTTGGGGCTCACGGCCCTCGCGGAAGACATCGCGCGGATCAATCCCTACCTCGGGGGCTTGGAGCGTATTCGAGCCGAGATGCTTCGGCTCATTCATCGTGTGCTGTCAGAGGCCACCGATGCCCAATAATGCACCGACCATTGACGCCTACCGCAGGGTGGCCCCCAGGGGCGCCGTGGATTTTCTCCTGCGCCTCTCGGAGCGGGTGCGGGGGCGACGGTTTCTCCACGTCAACTCCACAAGGTCAGGCGGCGGGGTCGCGGAGATCCTCTACCGTCTTGTCCCACTCATGAACGATCTTGCAATCAAGGCGGACTGGGAGGTCATCGAGGGGGACGCAGAGTTTTTCGCCACCACCAAGGCGTTCCACAACGCGCTCCAAGGCACGGAGCAGGTCATCACGGAAGCGATGCTCGAGCATTATCTTGAGGTGAACCGCGCGAGCGCCGCACGGCTCCGACTGGAAGGCGATCTGGTGATGATTCACGACCCTCAGCCCGCCCCCCTCGTCGAGGCACGGCCAGCCGAGGGGAAATGGGTGTGGCGCTGCCACATTGACCTCTCCGCGCCCCAACGGCGGGTCTGGGCGTTTCTGCGCCAATCGGTGGTCAAATACGACGCTGCCGTCTTTTCTCTTCCCGCGTTCGCCCAGCGGCTGCCGATTCCTCAGTTCCTCGTTCATCCCTCGATTGACCCGCTCTCGGAAAAGAACAAGTCGCTGAGCCGGAAGGAGATTCATCGCTGCCTGGACCGGCTCGGAGTCCCGACGGACAAGCCAATCCTCCTTCAGGTCTCGCGATTCGACCGGTTCAAAGACCCGGTGGGTGTCATCAACTCCTACCGGGTGGTGAAGCGGTATCACGATGTCCGGCTCGTGCTGGCCGGCGGCGGGGCCACAGATGATCCCGAGGGGGCCCGTGTGCTTTCCGAGGTGAGGGAGGCGGCGGGACGTGACCCGGACATCCTCGTCCTTGACCTCCCCCCTGATGCCCACCGCCAGATCAACGCGCTTCAGCGGGCTGCCAGCATCGTGATCCAGAAGTCTACTCGAGAAGGATTCGGCCTCACGGTGGCCGAGGCCATGTGGAAGGGGAAGCCCGTCATCGGTGGCGCCACAGGGGGGATCACCTCCCAGATCCTCTACGGCGTGACCGGCTATACGGTCAATTCAGTCGAAGGAGCCGCGTATCGGATCCGGTATCTCCTGTCGAATCCCGGGCTGATGCAGAGGATGGGGGAGGCCGGCCGGGAGCACGTCCGACAGAATTTCCTCATCACCCGCCATCTGAGGGACTATCTTTCGCTCCTCGTCCACCTGACATCCTAAAGGGAGACCCCCTAGCGGGTGGTTGCGCCGTCGATCCACCGTAGGATGGCGTGGACCTCCGGAACACCGCGGAGGTGATAATCCGCTGCCCCTTGCTTCCCCCCGACCTGGATCGTGATTCCCCGGTCCCCCACGGATCGGAGAGTCTCGGCATCGGTCGCGTCGTCGCCAGCGTAGATCGCAAATGGAGGCCGTCCGTTCAGCCGCTTCGTCAAGTGATCCCGGATCAGGGGAAGCGCCTTCGACTTCCCCCGATGTCCCGGCGGCACGAGGTCCCAGACCTTCTCCCCGAGGAGAATCGCCAGGCCCTCCTGGGCGGCCACCTCCTTGGTCAATTTGAAGAGTGTCTCAAGCCCGGACGAGACAACCCGGCGGTAATGGAGAGACACCGCGAGCCCTTTCCGCTCCAGATCTGCGCCTCGGAAGTCGGAGACGACCGCCTCGAGCGTCGCCGCCGCTCTCTCAAGATGGCGCTGGACCGAGGGGGCCAGGGGATGTCGAAACTCGATCCCCGGCCCTTCGAGCTCGAGCCCATGACAGCCCCCGTAGACAACTCCGGTGAGCTGCACGCGGCGTTTGATATCGGTGAGGGACCGGCCCGAGAGAACGGCGAGCCCGACGCGAGGATTGGCTGCCAGACGCCGGAGCGTTTCTTTGATTTCCGGATCGAGCCGCGCCCCGGCGGGACGGCGGGCGATTGGCGCCAGCGTCCCGTCGAAGTCGAGGATCAGTACGAGGCCTGCCCCGGATTGAATCTCTGACCGGAGTCGGTCCCGGAGGGAGCGAAAGGCGGCGTTGCGCGATCGGGGACGGCTCAGCGTTCCCTTGCTCCGAGGTCTTCGACGGGAAGGCGGGCGAGGTCGGTCAGGAGGAGACCAGCCCAGCGGTAGATGTTGTGTTCCTTGACGACCTGGCGCATCCGGGCCATCCGGCTCTTGCGCTCGGCCGGAGTCATCTCGATTGCCACCCGGATCGCCTCGGCCATCTCGTCGGTGTCATACGGGTTGACGAGCACGGCGTCTCGAAGCTCGCGCGACGCGCCGGTGAAACGGCTCAGGATCAGGACGCCGTCCTCGTCCTCTCGGACCGAGACGAACTCCTTTGCCACCAGATTCATCCCGTCGTGAAGGGCCGTGACCATGCAGAAGTCCGCCCACCGATAGAAGGGCCAGATCTCTCGGTGGCTGTGGTGGGCCTTCAGGAAGAGGATCGGCCGCCAACGCTTCGTCTGAAGCTCCCGATTGATCTCCTCCACGGCACGCCCGACCTCTTCCTCGAGCTCGTGGTACCGCGGGATACTGCTCCGACTTGGCGCAGCCAATTGGACAAAGACGAGCCGCTCCCGGTACTCAGGGTAGCGTTCGAAGAAGCGGCGGATCGCCCGAACCCGCTCGGGGAGCCCCTTGGTGTAGTCGATCCGTTCCACGCCGACCCCGAGGAATTCGGCATCAATCCCGAGATCGCTCAGAAGCGACTCACGGGAGCCCTTTGGGGGATCTTCTACAAACTCTGGGGCGACACTGATAGGAAACGGTTTGACGTAGGTGGTACGCTGACCTCGATCGACCGAGAAGTGCTCCCAGTCGATTCTCGCCTCGATGGCGCGATCCACGGTCTCCAGGAAGTTATTGCAGTGGAACTGGGTGTGAAACCCGATCAGATCGGCCCCGAGCATCCCCTGGAGGATCTCCGTCTGCCACGGGCAGATCCCGAAGGCCTCCGGATTGGGCCACGGGATATGCCAGAAGATGGCGATGCGAGCGTCGGGCCGCTGGTCGCGAATCAGGCGGGGCAGGAGGGCAAAGTGATAATCCTGGATCAGCACGACGGGGCTCTCTGTCCCGGACATCTCCTCCAGCATGGCCTCGGCAAATTTCCGATTGACCTCCGCGTAATCCGCCCAGTCCTCTGGACGGAAGATCGGGCGGGCGTGAACGATGTGACAGAGCGGCCAGAGCCCTTCATTGGCAAACCCGTAGTAGTAGCCTTCCTCCTCGTCTTTGGAGAGCCAGACCCGCTTGAGGGTATAGCGTGGGTGGTCCGGGGGCAAGCGAAGCGTCCCGCGAGCATCCGCGGTCTCGCGGTCCGCGTCTCCGCTCCCGTGAGCGACCCACACCCCGCCGCAGGCCCGCATGACTGGCTCCAGGGCGGTCACGAGCCCGCTCGCCGGGGTCCGCGGCTCGATCTCTCGGCCGCGCCAAACATGGCTCACCGGCTCGCGGTTTGAGACAACGAACAGGGGCCGATCGTTTAGCCGGAGGCTGACGACCTGCTTGAGCCGTTCCTCCGTCCAAACACTCTGGCCATGAAGGCGAAGCATCGCCTCCTGTTCCGCAGCCTCCCGGGCCCTGGCCAGACTCCTCGCCAGCCCGCTCAGCTCGGTGGCGAGCGGGCCGAACAGGGACGGGTCGCCCACGCCGGGAGGCGGGAGGGTTGCCTCGCTCCTGAGCTGTTTCGCCCACTCAGCCATCCTGCCAAGCGGATGGGTGATACTCAACCTCACGACGAGCAGCATGACCAGCGATAAGGCGGTGCCCAGGACCAGGAGCCAGATCGCGTAGTTTCGCAGAAGGGTGAAGACGCGCTGCTCGATGGGTGTGGCATCATAAAGGAGCACGAGCGCGCCCTGGGGCCGGTCTTCGCCCAATGGGATCGCAAAGTAGTAGGTGTCTCGCCCCCCGAGGGACTCGAACCCCTTCTTCACGGAGGTGGTCGTGATGGCTTCGGAAACGAAGGGAAGCGATGGGGGGAGCCTGGGCGCCACCTCAGGGGTGGCCACGAGCAGACCCGCGAATCGATCGTAGACCGCGATCCCTCTGGTCGAGGTCCCGAATCTCTTTACGATGCGTTCAATTCGCGATGCGGGCCCCTTCTCGATGGCTGGCTCGAGCGCCTCCTTCAGCCCCTCTCCCAAGAGCGAGGCGCGGCGTTCGAAATCCTCCGTCATCCGCGCGCGCTCGGCCTGAATCGAGACGAAGGAGAAGGCGGCAACGACGATGATTGCCGTGAGCCAAGTCGCCCCGAGAAGACGAAGCGTGAACTTCATGGTCGGCGTGTCCGCTGATATGACCAGACGGGGCGGAGAACCTGCTCTGGGAAGGTCCCCGACACCCGGGAGGTCGAGGGGTCTAGTATCTACTATACCGCCTAGGCCTCCGGCGGTAAAGGGGTATGGGACCCTCCCTGCGCCGGTTACTCCGTATAACCCCGGTGCAATACCGGTCAGTCGCGGTTTTCTCTGCCGGCTTCGGCATCGCAACGGCCGGGCCGTTCAGAGTCTAATGAGGAGACGACGTTCAGAAGCTCCTTGAGGCCAGGTGACTTCGGGACAACGTGCACCCCCGAGCCCACGAGTGCCGCCGCCTCACGGCTGACGGCAGTGCACACGATGACCGGGGCCACGTGGTTCTTCCCCCGAACCTTGGCGACGAAGGTCGTCCCATCCATGCGGGGCATCCGGAGATCCACGATGACCAAGTCCGGCGAGGTCTCCTCGTACCGGGCGAGCCCCTCGTGCCCATCCGTCGCCTCGAAGACGCGGAACTTACCTGCGAACATCAGTCGGTAGAGCGAACGCCATGCGGGATCATCGTCAATGATGAGCAACGTCCGCATGGTTCACGTGACCTGGATATGCGGGTTCGTCACTTACGTTTGCGCCCTTTCGCGTGCTCAGCCCACGGCGGTGGCCCGTCTTTCTTCCAGCGCCGAAGGTCCGCTCCGGTCAGGGGAGATAAAATGTGATGCCGACCGTGGCCAACCATCCGTCGGTATTCGGGTCCTTCAACTGCTGTTCACGGATCTTCTTCGAATCCACGTCGAAGAAAATCCACCGGATATCACCGTTCAGGACGACCTTCGGCGCAATCGGGAGATCGAGGCCCGCGCCGACATGCGCGCCGAACCGCCTTGTCTCATCGTGAGGCCCGTTCTTGATCTCAACCCGGCTGAAGTACCATCCCACGCCGCCGATGGCGTACGGCTGAAGCGGGCCGAGTGGGATCGGGTAGAGCAAGGCCGACACAAGCACCGGGTAACTCCGGATCTCAATCGCGCCGTTGTCGAACTCCTGCCGGCGATAGTCGATCGACCCCTCCAGTCCGAGGATCGGGCCCAGCCGCCAGCGAAGCTGGGCCCCTCCGTAAAGGTTCGTGTCGTCGGCATCGTTTGAGTGAAGCGCCCCAATCCGACCGCCGATACCGATCTGGGCAAGGGCCGGCTGGGCCAAGGCCAACGTCACCGCCACGATGAGGGCGAGGAACGGAGCTCGCGAGAGGGTCATGAGGGGACCTCCTTCTCCTAGCAGGCTGATGAAAAAGGCCCATCTGCGGTGTTGGCTTCGTCGCTCGTCGTTGCAACGTACGACCCAGTACGCCTCACTCCTCGCTTCCTCGCCGCCTTGCATCTGGACCTTTTTGATCAGCCTAAATGGTGTTTTTCAACACCTCTCGAATAGCAAGGGGCATGCCAGGGAGAGACTCGACGGCGATCTTGGGAAAAGGGACGGATTTCTCGATACTTCCAGGACAACGAGAGACGCGAAAATCGGGAACGGGCCGTTGAGGCAGTGACGCTCGCCTCAAGGCCCGTCCACCAGACGAACAGGCTCGAAAGAGGTTATTGCTGGACGGTCCCCTTCACGCCTGGCGTGCACCGGAGGTAGGCTAGGGGCGACCCGTTTCAACAGGGTAGCCCCGCTTCACCCAGCCGGGATACCCTTCCAGCATAACGAAGACATTTCGATATCCCCGATACACTGCTGTCCAAATTAGCCGAGATCCCATCCGGGGATGCGGCCATTTGCTGGGATATTGGACAGGTTCAGGCGCGGGCCAAGATCAGGCCCCCTCATCCTGCTGTCCGAATTAGCCAAGGGC
>Ga0184637_10000030_pt1 | contig 89246 bp, 60 predicted proteins | sample PLM3_127_b2_FD_133143 | JGI IMG/M metagenome (GOLD analysis project Ga0184637, IMG submission 133143) | Groundwater sediment microbial communities from an aquifer in East River, Colorado, USA - PLM3_127_b2 | ecosystem: Environmental > Terrestrial > Soil > Riparian zone | place: USA: East River...
ACCGGCCCCCGTAGAACCTTCCGGTCGCGAGCTCGGCGCCGCCTTAAACCTTCAGCGCCCGTAGCTCAGTTGGATAGAGCGTCGGCCTTCGAAGCCGCAGGTCGGGGGTTCGATTCCCTCCGGGCGCGCCAGCGTCGTTGACACCTCCCGAGGACGCTGCTAGATCCGCGGCCCCTCAGGGCCATCCCGAGACTCACGGGCGCATAGCTCAACTGGCAGAGCAATGGACTCTTAATCCATAGGTTGAAGGTTCGATTCCTTCTGCGCTCACTGGAAACCCCCGGACGAACCGGGGGTTTTCGCTTTTCAGGGGGTCGCCGCCGCCGCGCGCCGCGGGGAGGTTAGTCCTTCTTCCCGCCCTCGATGACCCCGAACCGCGGCCGCTTGCGCTCCGGCGCGCGCAGCGCGCCCCCGAGCACGGACGGCCAAGGGAAGGCGCAGTCGAAGCGGCGCCCGCGGAACGTGAGCGCCGCGCGGATGCCCCACTCGTCGAGCATCACCTCGGGCGCGTCGCGTCCGGCCACCAGGTTCAGCCGCACGAGGTCCTCTTCTTGGAGGTAGTCGGGCAGCTTCACGTTGGGCGCCGAGGGCGCGACGTAGACGTACTCGATGGCCGCCGCGCTGCGGCAGGCCTCGAGCATCTCCGCGTACCGCCGCTGCAAGGCGTAGAGCTCCAGCACGCCTTGCGACCAGGCTGGGCAGGCGGGGAGGCACTTCTCTTCGGGCGCGTGATCGTGCACCGGGTCCACGGCCCCTCTCGTACTACAAACCCGGGCGCACGTCCCCGGCCCCCGTGTTAAACGGCTGTCCGGGGCGGGTGGCGAAACGGCAGACGCACCAGACTTAGGATCTGGAGCCGCGAGGCGTGAGGGTTCGAGTCCCTCCCCGCCCACTTCCCGCTTGACCGTGCGGCAGCCCGGCCGTAGCACTCCCGGCTTCCGTCGAATGCCCGAGGGCAAGGAACATCATGAAGATCCAGGTCGAAAGCGTCTCCCCCGTCGAGAGGAAGGTCACCGTCGAGGTGGACCCCGAGCGCGTCGCGAGCGAGCTCGAGAAGAGCTACCTCGGGCTTGGACGGCGGGTGAAGCTCAAGGGCTTCCGCCCGGGCAAGACCCCCCGCAAGGTCCTCGAGCGCCACTTCAAGGGCGAGGTGGAGAGCGAGGTGCTCGACCGGATCGTGCAGCAGACGTTCGCCGAGGCGGTGAAGGTCGAGTCGATCCCGGCCATCGCGCCGCCGCACGTCTCCGTGACGGACGGTGTCGCCGAGGGGAAGCCGCTGCGCTACACCGCGCGCGTCGAGGTGAAGCCCGCCGTCGACCCCAAGGACTGGCGCGGCCTCGAGGTGGAGAAGCGCACGCCACAGGTCGGCGACGCAGAGATCGCGGCCGAGCTCACGAAGCTCCAGGACTCGCTCGCGCAGCTCGTCCCGGTCGAGGCGCGCTTCGACGCGCAGGTGGGCGACTGGGCCGAGGTCGACCACGACGGGGCCATCGACGGGCGCCCGTTCGAGGGCTCGTCGGCGCAGGGCGTGACGGTCCAGGTGGCGCCCGGCTCCATCGCCGAGGGCAACCTCGAGGCGCTCGCGGGGAAGAAGCTCGGCGAGACGGTCGAGCTCGACGAGACGTTCCCCGACGACCACCGCAACCCGGCGCTCCGCGGTAAGGTCGCGCACATGAAGGTGACGCTGAAGGGGCTCAAGCAGAAGCAGGCCCCCTCGCTCGACGACGCGCTCGCGAAGGGGCTCGGGCTCGAGGGGGTCGAGACGCTCGACGGGCTGCGCGCCCGGATCCGGTCGGACCTCGAGAAGCGCGAGCAGCGCAAGGCCGAGGCGGAGTTCAAGGACGCGCTCGTGAAGGGGGCGCTCGCGCGGAACGAGTTCGAGGTGCCGCCCGCCCTGGTGGAGCGGGCCATCGACGGGATGCTGGAGGGGGCGGCCGACCGGTTCGCCCGCTCGGGCATCGATATCCGCAAGCTGGAGCTCGACTTCGCGCGGATGCGCGGCGACCTGCGCGAGCAGGCGCTCACCCAGGTCCGCGGCGCCCTGCTGCTCGAGGCGATCGCCGACGCGGAGAAGCTCGAGGTCACGGACGAGGACCTTGCGGCCGAGTCCAGGCGGATCGCCGAGGAGCTCGGCGTCCCGCTCGCGAAGATCCAGCAGCAGCTCCGCGGCGCCGATGCGCGCGCGGTGCTAAAGAATCGCGTACGCGAGGAGAAGGCGGTTGCCTTGCTCGCCTCCGTCGCTAGCATCAAGAACACCTAGCGCCGGCGCGCGCAGGAGAACGAGACGATGCCCTACATCCCCATGCCGTACGTCGTGGAGCAGACCCACCGCGGCGAGCGCAGCTACGACATCTACTCGCGCCTCCTCAAGGACCGGATCGTGTTCCTCGGGACGCCGGTGGACGACGACGTCGCGAACGTCGTCATCGCCCAGCTCCTGTTCCTCGAGTCGGAGGACCCGGACAAGGACATCAGCCTCTACATCAACAGCCCGGGCGGCTCGGTGACCTCGGGGCTCGCGATCTACGACACGATGCAGTACGTGAAGCCCCAGGTGTCCACCATCTGCCTCGGGCAGGCGGCCAGCATGGGGGCGTTCCTCCTCGCCGGGGGGGCGGCGGGCAAGCGCTTCTGCGTCCCCAACGCGCGGATCATGATCCACCAGCCCATGGGTGGGTTTCAGGGGCAGGCCACCGACATCGACATCCAGGCCCGGGAAATCCTGCGGATCAAGGCGAAGCTCAACGAGCTCCTCGCCAAGCACTCCCGCCAACCCCTCGAGCGGATCGAGAAGGACACCGAGCGCGACTACTTCATGGGGGCGGGTGAGGCCAAGGAGTACGGCATCATCGACGAGGTGATCGTCCACAAGAAAGCGTCCGAGAAGAAGCCGCAGTAAGATTGAAGAGGGCGCGGCGCCGGAGGTCACGTCGAGGGGAGCAGCCGGGCGGGCTCGCGTTTTTCGGTCCAGGAGGTTCGTACGTGGAGAAGCGCGAGACCCTGAGCTGCAGCTTCTGCGGCAAGTCGCAGAAGGAAGTGAAGAAGCTCATCGCCGGGCCGACCGTCTACATCTGCGACGAGTGCATCGGGCTCTGCAACGACATCATCGCGGAGGAGATCGCCGGCGAGGAGAAGCGCGAGCAGAAGCTCCGCATCCCGCGCCCGTCCGAGATCAAGGTCATCCTCGACGAGTACGTGGTCGGCCAGGAGCGGGCGAAGAAGACGCTCGCGGTCGCGGTCCACAACCACTACAAGCGCATCGAGAGCCGCGTCTCCATCGACGACGTCGAGCTGCAGAAGTCGAACATCCTGCTGCTCGGCCCGACCGGCTCCGGCAAGACGCTGCTCGCGCAGACGCTCGCCAAGATCCTGAACGTCCCGTTCACGATCGCCGACGCGACGACGCTCACCGAGGCCGGCTACGTCGGCGAGGACGTCGAGAACATCATCGTGAACCTCCTGCAGGCCGCCGACCACGACATCGAGCGGGCGCAGAAGGGCATCGTCTACATCGACGAGATCGACAAGATCGCCCGCAAGAGCGAGAACCCCTCGATCACCCGCGACGTCTCGGGCGAGGGCGTGCAGCAGGCGCTCCTCAAGATCATCGAGGGCACCATCGCGAACGTGCCGCCGAAGGGCGGCCGCAAGCACCCCCAGCAGGAGTTCCTGCAGGTCGACACCACCAACATCCTCTTCATCTGCGGCGGCGCGTTCTGCGGCCTCGAGCAGATCATCGAGCGGCGGTCGGGCGGCCGCAGCCTCGGCTTCGGCTCGGACGTGAAGTCCAAGACCGAGAAGAACATCGGCGAGCTGCTCGCGATGGTGGAGCCGGACGACCTGCTCAAGTTCGGCATGATCCCCGAGTTCGTCGGCCGCCTGCCGGTCATCACGGGCCTCGAGGAGCTGGACGAGCCGGCCCTCATCGACATCCTCACGAAGCCCCGCAACGCGCTCGCCAAGCAGTACAAGAAGCTGCTCGAGATGGACGGCGTGCAGCTCAAGTTCACCGAGGGAGCGCTGCGCGCCATCGCCCGGGCGGCCATGAAGAACAAGGCCGGCGCCCGCGGGCTGCGCGCCATCCTCGAGAGCGCGATGCTCGACATCATGTACGACGTGCCGAGCCGCCGGAACGTCCACGAGATCGTCATCTCGGAGGACGTCATCGACAAGAAGGAGCCGCCGCTCGTCGTGATGTCGAAGGAGGCGGAGAGCGCGTAGCGGCGCCCTGCCTTCCGCCGTTTCCTGATCCCGATCACGCGCGCACCCGAGACCGGCTTCCGGTCGGGTGCGGCGCTGCGCCCGTCCGAACTCACCCGCCTTGACGGCGGGTGTGGTTTCGCTCACCGTCCTGCCTACACTCCAGGGAAGCCGGCGAGCGCCGGCGGGGGAACGGGCATGAAGCGCTTCGTGAGGGCGGTGGCCGCGGTTTCCGCCATGCTGTGGAGCGGGGCCGCGCTGGCGCAGACGGCTCCGACGGTCGCGACGACGTCCTTCGTCGCGATCGACGCCGTGACGGTCGATCACTCGACGCTCGCGGTGACGGGCGTCATCGAGGGCGAGCCGGCGGCGGTCACCCGCGAGTTCCACTTCGCGTTCACCAACTACTCGTCCACGCACCCGTACGAGCAGCGCCAGTCCTGCGAGCGGCTCGCGCTGCTCGCGATGAGCAAGCCGGGCCAGTACGTCTTCAAGGTCACGGTCGAGTCCTACAGGTGGGATTACCCGAGCTGCAGCCTCGCCCGCGCCACGCCGTAGCCGGAGCTGGCCATGCGACGCGTCTGGCTCCTGGCCGCCCTCGCGGCGGCCTCACTTCACTGCGGGCGCGAGGACGACGCGCCCCCCGACCCGAACGTCCAGGATGTCGACCTCGACGGCGTCGTGCGCGCGCAGGACTGCAACGACGCCGACGGCTCGCGCTGGCAGCGGCTGCCCGGTCACCGCGACGCAGACGGGGACGGGGTGGCCGGCACGACCGTCACGCAGGTGTGCGCCGGAGCGGCGCTGCCGTCCGGCTGGTTCGAGGCCGGGAGCGACTGCGACGACGCGGACCCCGCCCGGTGGAGGCTCTCGCAGGCCTACCTGGACGCGGACGGCGATGGCCACGGAGCCGAGCCCGCTGGCGAGAACTGCCGGGGCGACGCGCTGCCGCCAGGCTGGGTCGACGCGGCGGACGACTGCGATCCGTTGAACACGTACGCATGGGCGGAGCTGCCCTACACCTACCGCGACGCCGACCACGATGGCGCGACCGTGGCGAGCTTCGGGGTCGTGTGCTCCGGTACGGCGCTCCCCTGGGGATACGGGACGGAGCCGCTGGGCGACGACTGCGACGACGCGAGCGCGGCGGTGTTCGCCCGGACCGACGCCTTCGTGGACGCCGACCGCGACGGCCGCGGCGGCGCGGCCGGGACCGTCTGCGCGGGCGTGTCGCTCCCGGCCGGCTGGTCGGCCCTCGGGGGCGACTGCGACGACGCGAACCCCGTCGCCTACGAGCTGACGTCCGCGTACCGCGACGCGGACGGCGATGGCCGCGGCGCCGAGCTCGACGCCGTCTGCGCCGCCGGCCCGTGGGGGACGCTACCAGCGGGCTGGACCTCGACACCCGGCGACTGCGACGACGCGGACCGATACCGGTTGCAGCTCCTCTCGTATTACTACGTGGATCGCGACGGCGACGGGCACACCCCGTGGGAATACGGGACGATCTGCGCCGGCACCTACCTCCCGTCCCCGTACCTCTCGTCGCCGGGCGGGAGAGGGACCGCCGACTGCGACGACGCCGACGCGGCCGTCTGGCTCGCCATGAGCGGGTACGTCGACGCGGACGAGGACGGCGCCGGCGAGGGAGCGACCGTTGCGCTCTGCACCACCGGCTCGCTGCCATCCGGTTACCTCGCGTCGGCCGGCGACTGCGCGGTCGGGGACGCGACCCGCTGGCGCGCGTACGCGTACACGCTGCGCGACGCCGACGGCGACGGACGCTACGTGAGCGAGAGCGGCTCGGTGTGCTACGGCCTGGCCTTCCCGGCGGGCTACGCGGGCACCTCCTCGCTCCCGCCGGACTGCGACGACGCGGATCGCGACGCCTACGTGAGCGTCGTCGGCTACGTCGATGCGGACCGCGACGAGGTCGGGGCCGGGCCGCCCGAGACCTTCTGCACTGCGGGCGCGCTCCCGGCGGACCGGGTCGCCGCGGGCACCGACTGCGCGGCGGAGGACGCGTCGCGCTGGCAGACGCTCGCGTACGCCGGGTCGGACGCGGACGGCGACGGCTACACGACGCGCGTCGGGGGGAGCGTTTGCGCGGGAACGGCGCTCCCGGCGCCGTACCGGGCGACGATCGCCGGCAACGACTGCGAAGACACGACGACGTCGCTCTGGCGCTGGGTGGTGCTCTATCCCGACGCGGACGGCGACGGCGTCGGCGCACCGCCGCGCGAGATCACCTGCCTCGGGGAGGCGATTCCGGCGGGCTACTCGGAGCAGGGCTGGGACTCGAACGACCTCGATCCCGGCGTGCAGGTCCTCGCCGGCGAGGAGGACCCGCTCGCCGCGATCGAGCCGTAGCGCGGCCGTCGCGAGGCCCGGCGGATACCGCGGCGTGGGGCGAGCGCCTCACGCCGCGTTCACGTAGCGGAACCAGACGAGCCCGTCCACGAACGCGTCGCCCGTGGGCGGGTTCCAGCGCGGCGGCTCGGCGCGCCGGGTCGCCTCGAGCTCCGCCGCGAGCCGGCGCGCCTCCTCGAGGTAGCCCCGGCGCAGGGCGGCCGCCTCGGCCTCGCCGAGCGCCGGCTCCACGATCGCGCCCGGCTGCACCTCCGCGCGCGCCGCCGCCTCGCGTACGGCGTCGAGCGTGAGCCGCAGCGGGACCGGATCCGCCACCGGCGCCTCGTGCCGCCACAGGCCGTCGCGCCAGCCGAGCGCGTAGAGGGGCACGAACGAGTCGCCGTGGTCGGCGAGCAGCTCGATCGCCTCGAGCAGGAACTCCACCTCCGCCTCGGTCGCGTAATAGGGGAGCGAGATCCGCACCCAGCCCGGCTTGAGCGCGAGCACGCCGAGCGCGATGGCCCGCCGCAGCTCCGCCGACCGGCGCGCGTCGATGCCGAGGAGGCGGTGGCCGTAGGGGCCCGCGCACGAGCAACCGGCGCGGTTCTGGATGCCGAAGAGGTGATCGAGCAGCGCCGACACGAGATCGTGGTGCAGCCCCGCCACGTTGAACGAGAGGATCGGCAGGCGCGGCCCCCCCTCCGGGCCGTACACCGTGAGCCGCGGGTGCCGGCGCAGTCGCGCCACCGCCCGCTCCGCGAGCGCGAGGTCGTGGGCGAGGATCCGCTCGGGCCCCACGAGCGCCTTCACGAGGAAGGCGAGGCCCGCCCGCACGTCGCCGAGGATGTCGGGCGTGCCGCCCTCCTCGCGCTCCGCGAGCCTTGGCGTGTAGTCCACCGCGTGGCGCGCGAACGCCGCGACGTACTCCACCGTGCCGCCGCCCGGGCGCTCCGGCGTCGCGCTACGGAACAGGTCCCGGTGCGCGACCAGCACGCCCGACCCCTCCGGCCCGCCCAGGAACTTGTGCGTCGAGACGAAGATCGCGTCGAGCCGTTCGGCCGGGTCGGGCGGGTGCATGTCGATGGGCACGTAGGGCCCGGCGGCGGCGTAGTCGGCGCAGGCGAGGAAGCCGCTCGCGTGGAGGATGCGCGCGACCGCCCGGACGTCGGTGAGCGCCCCGGTCACGTTGGAGGCAGCGGAGAAGGCTCCGACGCGGAGGGGCCGGCCGGCGTGCGCGCGCGCCTTGGCGTCCAGGTCGGCGAGGTCGATCCGACCCGCCGCGTCGAGCCCGACCTCCACCACCTCGGCGACCGATTCGAGCCACGGCAGCTCGTTCGAGTGGTGCTCGAAGGGTGACACGAGGACGATCGGCCGCTCGCCCGGCGGGATGTGGGCCGAGAGCGCGTAGCGCCGCTCGAGCGGCTCCGAGATCCGCAGCCCGAGCAACCCGACCAGCTTGTTCACGGCCGCCGTCGCGCCGCTGCCCACGAAGAGCACGACGTCCTCTCCGGAGGCGTTCACGGCCCGCGCGACCGTTGCGCGGGCGTCCTCCCGCAGGCGCGTCATCACGCGTCCGGTCGTCGAGATCGCCGTGTGCGTGTTGGCGTAGAGGGGCTTCGCGGCCGCGACGAGGTCCTCCACGAACCCGAGCGAACGCCCGGTGGCGGTGAGGTCGGCGTAGGTCACCAGGCGCCGCCCGAACGGGGTGCAAACGAACGTGCGGCGGCCGATCTCGGCGCGGCGGAGCAGCGCGACGGCGGCCTCGAACGTCAGGTCGGGCTCGAGCGCCACGGCGAGCGGGGTCATCATGCGGGCGCACTTCTACCCGCCCGCGAGGCGAACGCCAAGGCGCGCCGCGAGCGTGCCTCACGGGGCGCGGGGAGTACCGAAGAAGCGCGGCGGGCCGGCGGTTACAGGTGTAGTCTCAACGGTCGGCCCCGTGGCGCGGGCCGCGAAGGAGTCGAACGAGTGGCCATCTTCTCGCGCAACGACGACGGCAAGAAGGACGGGCGGAAGAGCCGGACGCTGCCGCTGCTCCCGCTCCGCGACATCATCGTCTTCCCGCACATGGTCGTGCCGCTCTTCGTCGGCCGGCAGAAATCGATCGCCGCGCTCGAGGAGGCGATGGCGAACGACAAGGCCATCCTGCTCTGCGCGCAGAAGAAGGCGAAGACCAACGAGCCGTCCCCCGACGACATCTTCGCGGTGGGGACCATCGGCGCGATCATCCAGCTCCTGCGCCTGCCGGACGGCACCGTGAAGGTGCTCGTCGAGGGCAAGCACCGGGCGCGCGTGCGCCGCTTCGTCGAGTCCGAGAAGTTCCTCGTGGTCGAGGCGGACGAGATCGAGGAGCAGTCGGAGCGGACGGTCGAGCTCGAGGCGCTGATGCGCTCGGTGCAGTCGACCTTCGAGGCCTACGTCAAGCTCAACAAGCGGATCCCGCCGGAGATGCTCACCTCGGTGGCGTCGATCGACGATCCCGCGCGGCTCGCCGACACCATCGTCGCGCACCTGTCGCTCAAGCTGAACGACAAGCAGGGCATCCTCGAGACCGAGTCCCCCGCCAAGCGGCTCGAGAAGCTCTACGAGCTCATGCAGGGCGAGATCGAGATCCTGCAGGTCGAGAAGAAGATCCGGACGCGCGTCAAGAAGCAGATGGAGAAGACGCAGAAGGAGTACTACCTAAACGAGCAGATGCAGGCCATCCAGAAGGAGCTGGGTGAGCGCGACGAGTTCAAGAACGAGATCCAGGAGCTCGAGGAGAAGATCAAGAACAAGAAGATGTCGAAGGAGGCCACCCTCAAGGCGAAGAAGGAGCTCAAGAAGCTCAAGATGATGAGCCCGATGAGCGCCGAGGCCACGGTGGTCCGCAACTACATCGACTGGATCCTCTCGCTCCCCTGGTACGAGTACACCGAGGACAAGCTCGACATCGCCGAGGCGGAGCGGATCCTCGACGAGGATCACTACGGGCTCAAGAAGCCGAAGGAGCGGATCCTCGAGTACCTCGCGGTGCAGAAGCTCGTCGAGAAGGTGAAGGGCCCGATCCTCTGCTTCGTGGGCCCCCCCGGCGTCGGCAAGACGTCGCTCGCGAAATCCATCGCGCGCGCCATGAACCGGCGCTTCGTCCGGATCAGCCTCGGCGGCGTGCGCGACGAGGCGGAGATCCGCGGCCACCGGCGCACGTACATCGGCGCGCTGCCCGGCAAGATCATCCAGTCCCTGAAGAAGGGCGCCGCCGGGAACCCGATCTTCCTGCTCGACGAGGTGGACAAGATGTCCACCGACTTCCGCGGCGACCCGTCGGCCGCGCTGCTCGAGGTGCTCGACCCCGAGCAGAACTTCAGCTTCGCCGACCACTACCTCGACCTCGACTACGACCTCTCGAAGGTCATGTTCATCTGCACGGCCAACACCATGGGCGGGATCCCGCTGCCGCTGCAGGACCGCATGGAGGTCATCCGGATCGCCGGCTACACCGACCTCGAGAAGCTCTCGATCGCCGAGCGGTACCTCCTTCCGAAGCAGAAGGAGGTGAACGGCCTCGACGGCGTCGAGGTCGAGTTCAAGCGCGGCGCGCTCCGGATGCTGGTCCACCGCTACACGAAGGAGTCCGGGGTCCGCTCGCTCGAGCGCGAGATCGGCTCGGTGTTCCGGAAGATCGCGAAGGACGTCCTCAAGAACAGCCTGCAGGACGGGCCGCGCAGCTACGTCGTCACGCAGAAGGCGCTCCAGAAGTACCTCGGGCCGCCCAGGTACCGGTACGGCACGGCGGAGCAGGAGGACCAGATCGGCCTCACCACCGGCCTCGCCTGGACCGAGCTCGGCGGCGAGCTGCTCACCGTCGAGGCGCAGGTGATGCCCGGCAAGGGCAAGCTCACCATCACCGGCAAGCTCGGCGAGGTCATGCAGGAGTCGGCGCAGGCGGCGATGAGCTACGTCCGCTCCCGCGCGGAGCTGCTCGGGCTCGAGAAGCGCTTCCTCGAGAACATCGACATCCACGTCCACGTGCCGGAGGGCGCCATCCCCAAGGACGGGCCGTCCGCCGGGGTCACCATGGCGACCACGCTCGTCTCCGCGCTCTGCCGCTTCCCCGTCCGCAAGGACGTGGCGATGACCGGCGAGATCACGCTGCGCGGGCGGGTGCTGCCGATCGGCGGCCTCAAGGAGAAGGTGCTCGCGGCGCACCGCGGCGGGATCAAGACGGTCCTCATCCCGAAGGAGAACGCGAAGGACGTCCGCGAGATCCCGAGGCGGGTGCGGGAGAAGCTCCGCATCGTGCTCGTGGAGAGCGCCGACGACGTGCTGCGCGAGGCGCTCGTGCTCGAGCACCCGGAGACGTTCCTGCGCCGGGAGCCGCAGCCGCCCCCGCCCTCCGCGGAGGCGCAGGCCCAGGCCTAGCGGCCACGTCGCTCCGGGACCGGCTCAGGCCGCGTCGATGCACGCGTAGTAACGGTGCGCGCCCCGCGCGCTCGGGAGCGGCACGAGCCCGAGCCGGGCCAGGTCCCAGCCCGGCGCGCCGTCCTTCACCACCACGCGCCGGCGGGCGACCCGCCGCGCGCGGGCGAGCGCCTCGGGCGCGAGCGGGCTCGGGTCCGCGAGCGCGCGCACCGCGTCGAAGCCGCCGGGCGCGGCCCGGGCGTGCCGGAACATCGGGTCGAAGACCACCACGTCGAAGCTCCGGTCGGGGAGCTGCGCGAGGGCCTCGCCGTGCTCGGCCGCGCGAACGACCACCCGGCGCGCGGCGGGGTAGGGGAGCCGGAGGAGCCCCTCCGCCACCCAGGCGGCGAGCCCGGGCGAGCGCTCGAGCCCGACCACCTCCCCGCCCGGCCCGACCGCCTCGGCCGCGACGAGCGCGTCCGCGCCGAGGCCGAGCGTGCAGTCGAGCACCCGGTCACCGGGCACGAGCCCCGCGGCCTCGACGAAGGGGTCGCGCGCCGACGCGTCGCCGGCCCGCCGGCCGTCGCGCACCTTGGCGAGCCGGCGGGCGCGCAGGAGCCCCATGCCCGGCGACCACCGCGTCTCGAGACCGCCCGCGACGAGGACCGCGGCGGCCGGCGAGAGCACGAGCAGCGCGCCCGCGCCCGAGTCCGCGAGCACCTCGGCGGCGGCGCGATTCCGGCGCGGGACGTAGACGAGGCCGTGGCGTGCCGCGGCGGCCTCGGCGGCGGCCGACTCGGCGGCGCCCGCGCGGAGCGGGGTCGTGACCGCGACGTTCACCCCGGCTATATAGATCAGGCATGGGCCTCCCCGTCGTCCCGATCCACGACCCGGTCGCGAACCCCGGCTCCGGCAGCGATCTCACGCCCGGCGCGGTCGCCGAGCTCGAGGCCGAGATCCGCGCCATCGCCCGCGAGAAGGACGCGGTGATCCTGGCGCACAACTACCAGCTCCCCGAGGTGCAGCGGATCGCCGACCACGTGGGCGACTCGCTCCAGCTCGCCATCACGGGCAAGCAGGTCCCGCAGTCCACGATCCTCTTCTGCGGCGTCCACTTCATGGCCGAGTCGGCCAAGGTGCTCGCGCCCGGCAAGCGGGTGCTCCTGCCGAACCTCTCCGCCGGCTGCTCGCTCGCCGACTCGATCACCGCCGAGTCGCTCGAGGACTGGAAGGAGCGGTACCCGGGGCACGCGGTCGTCACCTACGTGAACTCCTCGGCCGAGGTGAAGGCGCTCTCGGACGTCTGCTGCACGAGCGCGAACGCGGCCTCGGTCGTGCGCTCGCTGCCGGAGAAGAAGATCCTGTTCACCCCGGACCGGAACCTCGGGAACTGGGTGAAGGGCAAGGTCCCGGAGAAGGAGATCGTGGTCTACGACGGCTGCTGCCCGGTGCACGACGTGCTCCGCTCGGCCAGCGTCGACCGCGTGAAGCGGGCCCGGCCGGCGGCGGTGATCATCGCGCACCCCGAGTGCCGCGCCGACGTCATCGAGATGGCGGACGAGGTCTGCTCGACCACCGCGATGCTGTCGGCGGTGGAGCGCCACCCCCAGGCGCACACGTTCATCGTCGCCACCGAGCACGGCATCGTGCACCAGATGAAGCAGCGCTGGCCCGACCGGGAGTTCGTGGTCGCCGACGGGTGCCTCGGCTGCCGGATGCACTGCCCGTACATGAAGATGATCGACCTCGTCATAATCCGGGACGCGCTCGTGAACGGCAAGCACGAGATCCGCGTGCCGGAGGACGTGGCCGAGGGCGCGCGCCGCGCCCTCGAGCGGATGATCGCGGTGCCGCGCGACGCGTGAGCGCCGCCGCGGCGCGTCCGCCCCCTAGCGCTTCGCCCGGGTGGTCGGCCGGAGCTCCTCCACGAGCCGCGTCGCCCCGTAGATCCGGGTGAGCGCGTCGAGGATGCCCTCCGAGTGGACGGCGACGGTCCGGTTCAGCTTCGGGTCGAAGCCGTAGTCGCCGCCGATCGAGTGGATGTTGCCGTCGAACACCAGGCCGACGATCTCGGCGTTCCGGTTCACCACCGGCGATCCCGAGTTGCCGCCGATGATGTCGTTCGTCGTCACGAAGTCGAGGGGGGTGGCGAGGTCGAGCGCGCCCTTCTTCTCGAGCCAGCTCAGCGGCAGCGCGAACGGGTCGCGCCCGGTGTCCCGCTCGAACGCGCCGGCGAAGGTGGTGAACGGCGCCACCGCGGCGCCCGCCTCCTGCCAGCCCTCGACGGCGCCGTAGGAGAGCCGGAGCGTGAAGGTCGCGTCGGGGTAGAGCGCGCGCCCGAGGGCCGCGAAGCGGGCCTCGGCGATCTTCGCGTGCGCCTGCTTGACGGGCGCCTCCACCTCGTCCTCGTACGCCTTGCGCGCCGCCCGCGCGGCGCCGTCCACGGCGCGCGCGAGGGCGACGAGCGGGTCCGGCGACGCCGCGAGGGCCGCGGCGCCCCCCTCCCAGAGCGCCCGCCGGGCGGAGACGTCGCGGAGCTTCGTCCCCTCGACGACGCGCTTCGCCACGTCCCGGGGCGACTCCTTGCCGAGGAGCGCCTTCACCGCCGGGTGATCGGGCCCGAGCCGCTCGCGGATCTTGTCGAGCGAGTGGCCGAGGAGCAGCACCTCGAGCTCCGGGTAGACGGGCGCCTCGCTGAACAGCTCCTGGGTCGTCGCCGCGAGGGCCGACGCGCGGTACTCCTCGAGCCGCTCCTCGTTCGGCTTCGCGCGCTCCGCGGCGCCGCGGACGAGCATCCGGCCGATCGGGAAGAGCTGCCCGCGGAAGCCGCCCTCGAGGAAGTTGTAGCCGTCCCGCAGCGCGCGGGCGCGGTCCTGGGCCCCGGCGATCGCGTCGAAGGCGGGGAGGGCCTCGCGGGCGCGCGCCGGGTCCTTCGCGATCGACGCCTTCAGCGCCTCCTCTCGCGCGACGAGCGTGGCGAAGAAGGCGCGGTCCTCGAGCGCACCGAGGAGCCCGCGGTACACCTTGAACGAGTTCTCCGTGTAGAAGAGGAGGGCGCTCGAGATGCGCTTCTGCTCGGGTCCGAGGAGCTGGAACCCGGTGAGCAGCCCGCGCAGCTCCGCGGTCCGCGCGAGCCGGTCGGGCAGCGCGGTGCCCCGCTGGAGCTCGAGCTGCGCGATGGTGCGGTCCCGGTCGGTGCCGCCCGGATGGCCCGAGACGAACGTGAGCTCGCCCGGGGCGGCGCCCTTCGCCGACCAGCGGAAGAAGTGCTTCGTCGCGAGCGGCTTGCCGCCCTCGTACACGCGGATGAACGTGACGTCGAGGTCGTAGCGCGGGAACATGAAGTTGTCCGGATCGCCGCCGAAGAAGGCGATCTGGAACTCGGGCGCGAAGACGAGCCGGACGTCCTGGAACCGCCGGTACGCGTACAGGTGGTACAGGCCGCCCTGGTACAGGGTGACCACCTCGCAGCGGAGCGCGTCGGAGGTCTGGCAGGCCTGCTCGAGCCGCGCCGTCTCGGCGCGCTCGGCCTTCGCGAACGCCTCGCCGGAGAGCCCGCGCGTCGCGCCCCGCACCCGCTCCGTCACGTCCGTCATCCGGACGAGCTGGTTCACCTCCATCGCCGGGCACCTCCGCTCCTCGCTCGGCGTCCGCGCGTGGAACCCGTCCTTCACGAGGTCGCGGTCGGCGGTCGAGAGCTGCTCGACGCACTCGTGCACGCAGTGGTGGTTGGTCAGCACCAGGCCGCCCGGGGAGACGAAGCTCGCCGAGCAGCCGCCCGCGAGCCGCGCCGAGGCGAGCCGCGCGTTCTCGAGCCAGGCGGCCGACGGCCCGAAGCCGTACCTCGCCTGGACCTCGGCGCTGGGGAACGCGTCGAACGTCCACATGCCCTCGTCCGCGGACGCGGCGAGCGGCGCGGCGGCGAGGGCGAGCGCGAGCGCGAGGGGTCGCTTCATGAGGTCCGTCTCCGGAGGGAAAGGTAGTGGACAGCTTACCCGAGCCGGGCTCACGGCCCGCCCCGGAGGGAGTCGAGCGGGGCCGGGGCGTGACCCGCGGGCACGCGCGGCGGATCGGCGCGGCCTCGGGTGAGCATACCCGTCGTGAAGGCCCGGGAGGCGCGGCGGAGGCGTTGACGGCTCGTCAAACCGCACGAAAGCCCAATGATTCCAAGGGACCTCCGGACGCCCGCTCGTCAGGCTCCTGGTTTGACACCCCCTCGGCACGATCCTATAAGCGGGGCGAATGAACCGGCTCAAGGTGTGGGTCTTCACGCTGCTCGCGATCGCGGTGGCGGGCGTCCTCCTCCGTGCTCACTCCGAGTCGCTGCGCACCGACGCGCTCGCGCGGATCGACGGCCGGCTCGCCCAGGGCGCAGGGCAGGGCGAGGCGGCGCTCCGGGCCACCGTCCGCGACGCGAGCGCGCTCGCGTCGCTCGTCGCCCGCGATCCCGCGCTGGTCCGCTCGCTCTCCCCGGCGCCGGAGCCGATCCCCGGCCGCCGCCTCCGGGCCGCGCCGCCGGCGCCCGACGCCGCCGCGTCCGACGCCGCCGTCGAGCAGGCCTCGGCGGCCGCGCTCGCGGCGGCCGCCTCCGCGCTCGGCATCACGCTCCCCCCGGGCGCCGTCGCGATCGCGGGTGATCGCGCCTCGCTCGAGCGGCGCGCCGCCTCCGGGCCGCTGCAGGAGCCCGCCGCGCGCGTGAAGGCCACCCTCGAGGGCGGGGCGCGCGCGGGGTTCGTGCGCGCGAGCAGCGCCGTGGCCGCGGCGGGCGCCGCGCCGATCGGCGACGGCGCGGCGGTGGCGGTGCTGCTGCCGCTCCGCGAGCCCTTCGTGCGTGCGCTCGCGGGCGCGACCGGCCTCGACGTCACCCTCTCCGCACCGGAGACGAAGTTCCTCACCACCGGCCGGCCCACCGAGATCCCTCCGCTCGTCGAGGCTGCGCGCCGCGCCCCCGGCACGGTGGTGGGGCTCGGCACGCTCGGACCGGTGGACGCGTCGATCCCGCCCATCCCGCTCCGGGGGCTGCCGCCGCTCTTCGCCGCGCCGGCCCAGCGCGCCCGCGCCGTCCTGCTGGAGGGCGTCGCGGGCGGCGCGCTCGTCGTGGCCGCGCCGGTCGCGGCCACCCTCGCGCCGGTCGCGGTCTTCGAGTGGCGCGCGCTCGCCTTCCTCGCCGCGCTGCTCCTGCTCGGGCTGCTCTTCGGCTTCCTGGTCCGGCCGTCCGAGATCCTCCCGGCGGTGCCCGAGGAGCTCGTCGCCGCCGCCGCCCGCATCGAGCGGGGCGAGTTCGACGCCCGGGCCCCCCAGCTCGCCGGGAAGCTCGGCACCATCGCCGGCGCCCTCAACCGCGCCGCGAGCGCGGCGGTGGCCGCCGCGGTCGCGCCCGCCCGGGCGGCGGCGCCCGACCCCTTCGCCGCGCCGGTGCCCGAGGCCGAGCCGTCCGCCTTCGACTTCCCCTCCCGGCGCGTGCGCGCCGCGGTCGCCGCTCCCGCCGAGCCCGAGCCCGAGGCCGAGCCGGCGCCGGCTGCGCCGAGCTCCGGCCCGCTCGACGGCGCCGCGCTCGTGGGCCGACCGTTCGAGGCGGCCCCGGTCCCCGCCCGCGCCGAGCCGGAGCCGGCGGCGCCGCCGCTCGCGACCGCGCCCGACCTGCTGCAGGAGGCGGCCCGCGCGGCGGCGCCGGACGCGGCGCCCGACGAGGAGAGCCACTGGCGGCAGGTCTTCGACGACTTCGTGCGCATGCGCGCCGAGTGCGGCGAGCCGGCCCAGGGGCTCCCCTACGAGCGGTTCCGGCAGAAGCTGCAGGCCAACAAGGCGTCGCTCGTCGCGAAGTACGGCTGCCGCACCGTCCGCTTCCAGGTCTACGTGAAGGAAGGCAAGACGGCGCTCAAGGCGACGCCGGTGCGGTAGCGGCGCCGGGCTCGGCCGCCGGTAGCCTGAGCGTGAACGTCGCCCCCGCCCCGGAGGTGGAGCTCGCGGTGAGGCTCCCGCCGTGCTCCTCCGCGATCCGGCGGGCGATGGCGAGGCCGAGGCCGGTGCCGCCCGCCTTGGTCGTGAAGTAGGGCTCGAACACGCGCTCGAGATCCGCCCGGGCGATGCCGGGGCCCTCGTCCGAGACGCAGAAGGCGACGGCCCCGTCCTCGGCGAACGCCCGCACCGCGAGCCGGCCGCCGGCCGGCATCGCGTCGAGGCCGTTCCGCGCGAGGTTGAGGAGCACCTGCAGGATCTGGTCGCGGTCCGCGAACACCTCGGGGAGCGCGGGCGCGACCTCGCGCTCGAGCGCGACCCCGGGGGGCGGCGCGGGGAAGAGGGCGAAGAGCGCCGCCACCAGCTCCTCGGGCGCGATCCGCGTCCGCTCCGGCGCGGGCAGCCGGGCGAAGCGGCTGAACTCGTCCACGATCCGCTTCAGGCGGCGCACCTCCTCGCCGATCGCGCGCGTGCCCTCGTCGAAGATCTCCGGGAAGTCGGGGCGGCCGCGCGCGTGCGCGTCGCGCAGGGTCTCGACGCTCATCGCGATGGGCGTGAGCGGGTTCTTGATCTCGTGGGCGAGCCGCCGCGCCACCTCGCGCCAGGCCGCGATCCGCTCCGCCTGCGCGAGCCGGGCCTGGCTCCGCGCGAGGTCCGCCGTCATCGCGTCGAAGGCGCGGACCAGCTCGCCGAGCTCGCCCGTGGCGGGCACGCCCACCCGCGCCTCGAGGTCGCCCGCCGCGACCCGGGCGGCGGCGGCGCGGAGCGCCTCCACCGGCCGCGTGACGCGGGAGGCGAGCAGGGCCCCGGCGAACGCCGCCGCGATCGTGCCGGCCGCGAGCGCGGCGAGGAACGCGGCGAGCACCGTGAGCTGGGCGCGGGCGAGGCCGGCCGACTCGAGCCGGACCTCGATCAGCGCCGCGGGCGCGGCGGGGTCGCCCACCGGCAGCGCGCGCGCGGGCGCGGCGGCGAGGTTCCCGGCGAGCCGCCGCGCCAGCGCCGGCAGCTCGCCCTGCGCCGCCGAGGCCTCGGCGAGGAGCGCGCCGTCCGGGGCGCGGATCGTCACTGCGCCGCCCGTGAGGTCCGCGAGCCGCCGCGCCCGCTCGGCGCCGAGCGCGAGCCCTGCCGCCGCGCGCACGCCGTCGGCGTCGACCGGGGCCCAGGCGACGAGCGCGAGCGCGGGGGCGACGCCGTCCGGGCCGGCGCGCGCGACGAGCGCCGGCGCCGCGCTGCGTGCGGGGCCCGCCAGCAGCGCGGCGAGGTCGGGATCGAGGTCGCCCGCGCGCCCGGGCAGGTGGCCGGACGAGATCACCCGTCCGTCGGCGTCCAGCACGGCGAGGACGTCGAGGCCACGCGCCGCCATCCACTCCGCCGCGCGGCCGGCGGCCTCGGCCGGCTCGAGCCGCCCCGCCGCGAGCTCCCGGGCGAGCGTCTCCGCCTCGGCGCTCGCGGCGAGATCCGCCACGGCGGCCTCGGCATCGCCGCCGAGGCGCGCGAGCTCCCCGGCGATGGCGGCGGCGGCGCCGTCGAGCCGGGCGGCGTGCTCCGCGCCGAGCGCGCCGGAGAGCGCGCGGGCCACGGGCCAGAGCGCCGCCGCGAGGGGCACCGCCGCGAAGAGGGCGAAGGCGACCGCGAGCTTCGCGCGCAGGCTCACGGCGGCGCCCCCCCGCCGAGCAGCCACAGCCCGCCCGGATCGAACGCGCCGTCGGCGCCTGGCGCGAGCCCCTGGAGCGCCGGCGCGGCGGAGACCCGCAGGCCGGTAGCGAAGAGCGGCACGACGTCGAGGCTCGCGGAGAGCGCGGCCGCGGCGTCCTGGGCGGAGGCGCCCTCCTTCCCGGCGAGGAGCGCCATCGCACGCCGCGCGGCGTCCGGCCCCGCCACGGCGAGCGCGACCTGGCCCGCCGCGAGCGCCGGCCGGTGCGCGAGCACGGTCACCGAGAGCACGGCGACGTCGTGGTCGCGCGCGGCGAGCTGCGACGCGAGCGCGGCGCGCGGCACGGGCTCGAGCCTCGCGCGCAGGCCGCGGTCGAACAGGGTGACCTGGATCCGCTCGGCGGCCGCGCGGGCGTCGGGCGAGTCGTCGGGCACGAGCAGCCGCAGCGGCCGCGCCGCGGCGGGCGCCCGCGCGGCGCTCGCGCCGGCGGGCGCCGGCCGGCCGGGCGGCGCCGGCGGCGGGTCGCCGAGCAGCGCGGGAGGCACGATGGTGGCGAGCGCCACGGCGGGGCCGCGCGCGAAGCGCCGCGCCAGGGCGGCGCGGTCGATGGCGGCGAGCGCCGCGCGGACGGCGGGCGCCGCGTCGCCGAGCCGCTGCGCGTTCACCGCGACGAGCGTGACCGTGAGCGCCGGCAGCGCCGTCACCACGCCTCCCGCCGCCTCCGGGCGGACGACGAGCTCGAGCGCGCCCTTCTCGAGGAGGCGCGCGGCGCCGCGGGCGTCCGCGGCGACGAGGACCAGCCTGCCGGCGAACGGGAGCCCCGCGGCAGCGCCCGGGTTGGGCGCGAGCTCGACCGATCGTGAAGGCGCGCCGGAGGCGGCGGGGACGAACGCCCCGGCTCCGGGGATGGCGAGCGCCGGGCTCGCGAGGAGCCAGGGGAGCTCGGGGAGCGGGAAGGCGAGCCGCAGGAGCAGCTCGCGGGGCGAGAGCACCTGCGCGCCGGCGAGCGTCGCGGTGCGGCCGGCGAGGAGCGCGTCCGCGCCGAGGATCGGCAGCGCGACCCAGGCGTGCGGCGAGGGACGCGCGCGCGAGAGGAGCCGCTCGAGCGCGTGGGCGACGTCCGCGGCGCCGAGCGGCGCGCCGGAGGCGGTGCGCGAGCCCGCGCGGACGCGGAGCCGGAAGGCCAGGCCGCCCGCCTCGGGCACCGGCACCTCCTCGAGCAGCCCGGGGGCGAGCCGGCCGTCCTCGGTCACCTCGAGGAGCTGCCCCGCCGTGGCGCGCGCGAGCAGGAGGTCCGCGGGCTCGGAGGCGAGCGCCGGATCGCGCTCGCGCGGGAGCACCGGCAGGGCGATCCGGATCGTCCCGCCGTACGCCGGCCGGACGCCCGCGTGCGCGGTACCGGCGGCGAGCGCGGCGGCGAGCGCGCACAGGACGGCCGCGAGCCTCCACCGCGCGCTCACGGGAGCTCCCGGGGGTCGGACGTGACGAGGAAGAGGTCGGTCGCCTCCGAGCCGTCCTCGAGCCGGAGCACGGCGCCGAGGACGGCGTCGTCGCCGCCGTCTGCGGTCAGGTCGGCCGAGGCGCCGGAGAGGATCGCGCCGTCGATGGGCCCCCACTCGAACGCGGGCGCCGCGCCCGGCCGGGCGGGGACGACGCGGATGCGCTCGGGCGACGCCGGATCGGCCGAGGACGTGACCACCTCGGCCACGCCGTCTCCGTCCAGGTCGGCGAGGGCGAAGCCCGTACCGACGCCCTCGAGGAACGTCGCTGGCGCGGCCGGGGTCGCGCTCGGAACCGGCCTCAGGTCCGCTCCGAGGAGCTCGAGCCGGAGGTCCGTCCCGAGCGCCGCGAAGGCGATCGGCCCGCCGCGCGGCGCGCAGGCGACGCCGTAGAGCGTCCGCGCGGACCTCGGGGGCGCGCCCGGATCGACGAGCGGGGCGAGCGCGTCCGCGAGCACGGACGTGCCCGGCTGGAAGGCGCCGAAGACCGCCCCCGCGCCGCCCGAGCAGAGGGGAGCGCCGTCCAGCGCCGCCACCGGCTCGAGCCGCCCGCCGCGGAGCGCGAGCACCGCACCGTGCTGGGCCCCCGCCTCGCGGACCGCGATCCGGCCGCCGCCGAAGTCGCCCACCGCGAGCGCGGCGGCGGGCGCGCGGACGGGCCCGGCGACCGGCTCGAGCGTGTGCGTCGCGAGCCGCTCGCCCTCGACCGAGAGCACCACGAGCGCCCCCGGCAGCGCCGCGACGACGACCGGCCCGCGCCCCTCCTCCGCCTCGCCTGCGGCGAGCGCGAGGACCCGCCCCGGGAGGCGCGCGAGGCGCCGCACGCCGGCGTACGGCGCGCCGGCCGGACGCCCCTCTCGCGCGAGGAGCACGGTGGCGGCGTCGGCGGGCGCGCGCGCCTCCACGAGCCGCGGCGGCACCGCCCTCGCCCCCGGCCGGCGCTGGAGGAAGAACGAGGGCCAGGTCGGGATGAGCTCGGCGACCGCGCCGAGCTCGCGGCGCCCGGGCACGAGCCCGGCCTGCACGCGGAGCAGCCAGTCGTGGCCGGCCGCGCGGGCCGCCGCCTCGGGATCACCGGGCGTGCGGAGCGGGGCGACCGCGTAGCCCTGCGCAGAGAGCGCCGCCGAGAGCGCCGCCTCGAGCGGCGCGCCGAGCGCGCGCGCCCGGACCTCCACGGCGAGGGCGAGCGCCCGGCGCCCCCCCGCGGGCGGCCCGAGCTCGCGGGCCAGCGCCGCCGCGAGCGCCTCGACCGAGGAGCCGGCCGGGCCGGGCGGCGAGGACTGCGCCGGGAGCGGGGGATCGGCCCGCGTGGCGGGCGAAGGCGCGGCGGCGAGCGCGACGAGCAGCGAGAGGGCGAGCCGCATGGGGCTCCCGGAACCTACTCCGCCGTCAGCGGTCGTCCATGAAGAAGTTCTGCGGCGCCGAGCCGGGGTGGGCCTCGGCCGTGTCCACCGGCGCGGTGCCGGCGAGGAACGCGAGGAACGGCGCGTCGGGCTGGCCGTCGCGTGCGAGGAGGCCGGTGGCGGGATCGACGCGCGCGAACTCCACCCCCGCGACCGGCGCGAAGTCCTGCGGCGGGCGGGCGCCGAGCGCCGCCTGCATGAAGGAGAGCCAGGTGGGCAGCGCCGCGCCCGCGCCGGTCTCGCGGGGGCCGAGCGGCGCGTGATCGTCGAACCCCACCCACACCCCCGCGACGAGCTCCGGCGTGAACCCGACGAACCAGGCGTCGCGGTGCTCCTGGGCGGTGCCGGTCTTCGCGGCGACGGGGCGCCCGAGCGCCTTCGCGGCGATCCCGGTGCCCGACTCGACCACCCCGCGCATCATCTGGGTGACGACGTACGCGACGTCGGGGCGGGTGCCGGTCTCCGGCAGCGTGAACGGCGGCGCGGGCGCGGGTGCGTCCGCCGCGAGGCCGGGGGCGTCGTCCGTGCCGGCGGCGGTCACCGGGGCGACCTCGGCTGCCGGCGCGGGCTCGGGAGCCGCCGCCACCCGCGCGCCGACCGCCGGCGGGTGCTCCTCGAGCACCTTGCCGTGCCGGTCGCGCACGCGGAGGATCATCACCGGCTCGGTCGCGAACCCCTGGGCGGCGAGGGTGGCGTAGGCGTTCACGAGCTCGATGGGCAGGACCTCGCCCGTGCCGAGCGCGAGCGTGAGGTTTCGCGGCAGGGCCGAGGTGACCCCGGCGCGCCGCGCGAAGTCCATCACCGCGTCCACGCCGAGCGCGTCCACGAGCTTCACCGACACGGTGTTCTTCGAGAGGGCGAGCGCGGTCGAGAGGAGCATCGGGCCGTCGAACGCGTCCTTCTCGAAGTTGCGCGGCTTCCACTCCTTGCCGGTCCACGGGTCCCGGTAGAGGTCGGGCGTGTCGTACACCACGGTGGCGGGGGTGAAGCGCCGCGACTCGATGGCGGCACCCCACACGAACGGCTTCATCGCGCTGCCCGGCTGGCGCCGGGCCTGGATCGCGCGGTTGAACTGGGAGCTCGCGAAGTCGTAGCCGCCCACGAGCGCCCGCACGCCGCGCGTCACGGGATCGAGGGCGACGAGCGCGCCCTGCACGAGCGGGCGCTGCTCGAGCGAGAGCGCGAGGGGCTTGCCCTCGCGGGCGGCGCGGGCCGCGGGGAGCTTGCCGGGCATGACGCGCACGAGGACGACGTCACCCGGCGTCACGACGCTTGCCATCTTCTTCGGCGCGGCGGTCGCGGAGGTCGGGTTCCACTTGCGCGCCCAGCCCACGTCCGAGAGCGTGAGCGTCCCGCGCGCGTTGCCGAGCTCGACGGTCGCCGTCTTCTCGTCCACCGAGGCAACGAGCGCCGCGTAGACCTCGCCCGCCTCGAGCCGCCGCGCCCGCGCCATGCGCGCCACGTCGCGCGCCCCGGCCGCCGCGGCCGCCGCGTCCGCCTGCTCGGGGCCGATCTCCTCCGGGTCCACCGCCCCGAGGTCCCAGACCAGCACCTCGCCGGCGCGCGGCTCGATCGCCGCGAGCCGCTCGCGCCAGAGCGGCATCGCCGCCTCGACCTGCGCCGGCTCGAGGTGGGCGAGCGCGCCGCGCCAGCCCTGGCGGCGATCCACCGCGCGCAGGCCGGCCTCGAGCGCCGACTCGGCGTAGCGCTGGAGGGCCGGATCCATCGCCACGTCCACCTGCAGCCCCTCGGTCTCGACCACCTCCGCGCCGTACCGCTCGTCGAGCGCCTTGCGGACCGCGTCGGCGTACCAGGCGCCCGGCGGATCCGGCTCGGGGGGACGGGTCACGATCGGCCGGGCCGCCTCCGCCTCCGCCTGCGCGAGGGTGATGAACCCCTCCTCCGCCATCCGCCGCAGCACGTAGCGCTGCCGCTCCTTGGCGCGCGCGGGGTGGTTAACCGGAGAGAGCCGCATCGGCGACTGCACGATGCCGGCGAGCGTCGCGGCCTCGCCGAGCGAGAGCTCCGCGACCCCCTTGCCGAAGTAGAAGCGGCTCGCCTCCTCCACGCCGTAGCGCAGGTGGCCGAGGAAGATCTGGTTCAGGTAGAGGTAGAGGATCTCGTCCTTGGTGAGGTTCTCCTCGAGCCGCGGCGCGAGCACGAGCTCCTTCACCTTCCGCTTCACGCGCCAGTCGGAGGAGAGCAGGAACGTCTTCACCACCTGCTGCGTGATGGTGGAGCCGCCGCAGGCGATCCCGCCGCGGAAGATCCCCTTCGCGGCGCAGCGTGCGATGGCGAGGTAGTTCACGCCCTGGTGCTCGTAGAAGTGGGCGTCCTCGGCGGCGAGCACCGCCTTGCGCAGGATCTCCGGGATCTCCTGGATCGGGACGACCGTGCGGCGCTCGAGCGCGAACTGGAAGGCCTCGCGGCCGTCGGCGCCGAAGACGCGCGTCGAGACGAGCGGGGCGTAGTCCTCGAGCTTGTCGAAGTCGGGCAGCTCGCGCGTCCACGCGAAGAGCAGGCCGCCGCCGAGCAGCGCGAGCGCGCCGGCGGCGGCGAGGGTGACTCGCAGCGCGCGGCGGAGGGTGAGGCGTCGGGACACGCGGGGTCGCTCCGGGTGCTGCGCCGGGCCGGCCGCCGGCTGGGCGGGCGACGGAGCGCGGGAATCCTGGGGGGTGTCCAAGGCGAGGGCCCGAACGATAGCGCCGGGGGCGGCGGGGGGCAAAGCGCGCGGCTCGCGGGGGTCCATGGGCGGACCGGAGAGCAGCGGGCGTGCCAGGCGAGAACCCGTGGCCCGGGCGTGCATTCCCCCCGGCGTGTCCGGTGCGACACGCGGCGGTGCGTGCGATGGGACGCGGGCGGAGGGGCGCGGCCGAAGCCGGCTACTCCACCGCCCCGCGCTTGATCCCGAGCGCCCGCATCTTCTTGTAGAGGTGGCTCCGCTCGAGCCCGAGGCCCTTCGCGGTCTCGGTGACGTTGTCCTGGTGCGCGTCGAGGGCGCCGAGGATGATCTCGCGCTCCGCCTCCTCGACGAGCTCGTGGAACCCGGCACCGGCGCGGAACCGGTCCGACCGCGGCCGGCGCGCGCCGGGCAGCACCGCGGCGACCTCGTCCGCGCCGATCTCGGGCCCGTCGGAGAGGATGGCGAGCCGCTCGACGAGGTTCCGGAGCTCCCGCACGTTGCCAGGCCACTCGTGCGCCTGGAGGGCGAGGAGCGCCTCGCGCGCGAGACGCATCGGGCGCCGGCCGTTCCGCTCGCAGGCCTCCGCGAGGAAGCGCTCGGCGAGCTCCGGCACGTCCTCGCGCCGCTCGCGCAGCGGCGGCGCGTGGATGGGCACCACCGCCAGCCGGTAGAAGAGGTCCTCGCGGAACCGCCCCGCCGCGACCTCCGCGGCGAGGTCCTTGTTGGTCGCGGCCACCACCCGTACGTCGCAGCGGAGCGGCTGCTGGCCGCCCACGCGCTCGAACTCGCCCTCCTGGAGGACGCGCAGCACCTTCGCCTGCATCGCGGCGGGCATGTCGCCCACCTCGTCGAGGAAGAGCGTACCGCCGTCGGCCTGCTCGAACTTCCCCTTGCGGGCCGCGACCGCGCCGGTGAACGCGCCGCGCTCGTGGCCGAAGAGCTCGCTCTCGATGAGGTCGGCCGGCACCGCCGCGCAGTTGAGCTTCACGAACGGTCCGCCCCTCCGCCGCGAGCTCTCGTGGATGGCGCGGGCCACGAGCTCCTTGCCCGTCCCGTTCTCGCCGGTGACGAGCACGCGCCCCTCGGAGGGGCCGGTCCGGCGCACCAGCTCGAACAGCCGCTGCATCGCCGGCCCGCCGCCGACCATGTCGTGGCGCCCCGCCTCGCGGCGCAGCTCGGCGTTCTCCTCGCGCAGGCTGCGCAGCGCGAGCGCGTTCCGCACCGCGACGAGCAGCTTCTCCTTCTCGGTGATCGGCTTCTCGAGGTAGTCGAACGCGCCGAGCTTGAACGCGCTGCGCACCGTCTCGATGGAGCCGTGGCCGGACATGATCACGACCGGGAGGTCGGGCCGCGCCGCGCGCGCCTTCTCGAGGACGGAGAGGCCGTCGAGGTCGGGCATGCGGACGTCCATCACCACCACGTCCACCGGCAGCGCCGCGAGCTTCTCGAGCGCCTCGCGGCCGCCCGTCGCCGTCTCCACCACATGTCCCTCCATCGAGAGGGCGCGCGAGAGGGTGAGGAGGATGTTCCGCTCGTCGTCGACGACGAGCACGGTCGCTGGCATATGCGCGGAATGTTAATCCCGGATGGTGAGCCGGCAGGAAAAGGTTTGACTCCCACCCAGACCGACCGGATAACCTTCCGGTCCCTCGAAGTCACGACTTGACGAGCTTCCCCGGAGGTCTCATGCGCCGCGTTCTCCTCCTCGCCTTCACCGTCTCGGGCGCCCTCGCCCTCGCCGGCTGTCCCAAGAAGCCCTCCCAGGGTGAATGTAAATCGAGCGAGGACTGCGCCGCGCAGGAAGGCTACGGGAAGGTCTGCGTCGAGGGCCGCTGCCAGGAGTGCGGCGCCGACGCCGACTGTCGCGAGGGCTTCGTCTGCCGCGAGAACAAGTGCACGCCGAAGCCCCAGTGCGGCAGCGACGCCGACTGCCCCTCCGGCCAGTCCTGCCAGAACGAGCGCTGCGTCGCGCGGCAGGCGGGCACCTGTGGCGACGACCGTGACTGCGGCCCCGACCAGCGCTGCCAGGACGGCCAGTGCGTGGCCGCCGCCGCGGCCGGCGCGGGCGCGGTTTCGCCCGAGTGCGCCGACGCCGGCGCCTTCACCATCCGCTTCGGCTTCGACCAGGCGAGCCTCACCTCCGGCTCGCAGGAGTCGCTCCAGAAGCTCGCCGACTGCCTGAAGGCCTCGCCGGCGAAGCGCCTCGTCGTCGCCGGCCACGCCGACGACCGCGGCACCGCGCAGTACAACGTGGCGCTCGGCAGCCGCCGCGCGGAGACCGCCCGCAAGTACCTCGCCGACCTCGGCGTGCCCGGCAAGGTCGAGACCGTGAGCTACGGCGAGGAGCAGCCTGTCTGCAGCGAGGGCACCGAGGACTGCTGGGCCAAGAACCGCCGCGCGGAGTTCCAGGTCGAGCGGTGAGCCACGCGTCTCACGCCGGGGCGGGGCCGCGCGCGCTCGCGTGCGGCCTCGCCGCCCTCCTCCTCGGCGGCTGCTGGGTTCCGCTCGAGCGCGGCCGCCAGATGGACGCGCGCCTGCAGCGGCTCGAGGCGCAGAGCGCCGAGCAGGAGCGCCGCCTCGAGGAGCAGCGTGCGCTGGTGCGCGACCGGGTGGCCAAGGCCGATCAGAAGATCGCCGAGGTCCAGGGCAAGATCGACGAGCTGAACCGCGCCGCGCGCCGCAGCGGCGCGGACCTCGGCGTCATGCTCCAGCAGCTCCAGGGCGAGTTCGCCAAGGTGAAGGGCGAGCTCGAGGTGGAGCAGCACCGGCTGGGCGAGCTCGAGACCGGGCTCGCGGAGCTCAAGACCGGGGTCGACGGCCGCTTCGCCGCGCTGCGCGGCGCGGGCGCGCTCGACTCCTTCGAGGCGCGCCGGCGCATCGGTGAGCTGCAGAAGCCGGACGACCGCGCCGCGGTGTTCGCCCTCGCGCAGAAGCTCGACCAGGATGGCGAGGCGGGCGTCGCGCGCGAGGTCTACGAGGAGGTCGTGAAGCGCTGGCCCCAGGACCCGCGCGCCGCCGACGCGGGGTTCCGCGCGGGCGAGCTGCTCGCCGCGCAGAAGCGCCACCGCGAGGCGCTGCTCGCCTTCGGGCGCGTCGCCGAGGACCACCCCCGCTCCGAGCGCGCTCCGGACGCCATGCTGGGCGCCGCGACCGCCATGCTCGGGCTCGACATGAAGGACGAGGCGAAGGCCGTCCTCGCCCAGCTCGTCGAGAAGTACCCGAAGGCCGCCGCGGCCGGCCGCGCGAAGCAGAGGCTCGCCGAGCTCGCGCCGCCCGCGCCGAAGAGGAAGCCCCCGAAGAAGCCGTAGCGGCGATCCACCAGGGCCGGCGGTAGGTTGCGGACGCACCGGGTCCTCCGGGCACCGGCAGCCCTCGCCGTCGCGCCGTGCTGGGACCCAGCTTTCCGGGTGCCTCCGACCCCAGGGTGTGACCCTCGCGCGCTGTCCCACCCACGCAGACGGGGTAGGAATCGCGCTAAGCTCCCGGTTCGACGCGCCCCGCTCGACGGCACGCCCCGCGCAAGAGCTCCCCTCGACTGGCGCGCGGCGTGGGCGCACGTGAGGAGCGAGAGATGGCCCGGGTCCGGATCGGCGAGATGCTGGTGCAGCAAGGTCGCATCGACACCTACCAGCTCGAGAGCGCGCTCGCGCACCAGCGCCGCTGGGGCGGCCGCCTCGGGCGCGCCATCGTTCACCTCGGGTTCATGAAGGAGAGCGCCGTCCTCGAGGCCATCGGCGCCCAGCTCGGCGTGCCGTTCGTGCACGTCGGCGACCGCCACATCCCCGCCCACGTCCTCTCGCTCCTGCCGCAGAAGCTCGTCCGCACTCGCCGCGTGCTCCCCCTCGCGCGGCTCGCCGAGTCGCGCCGCGGGCCGCTCGTCGTGGCGCTCGCCGACCCGACCGACCTCCCCACCCTCGACGAGGTCGCGTTCGCGACGGGCATGCAGGTGAAGCCGGTGCTCGCCGCCGAGGAGGACCTCGAGCAGGCCATCGCGCGGCTCCTCGACGGCGTCGTCGCGCCGCGGGCGAGCGGCTTCGCAGGGCGGCGCGACGCCATCGACCTGCCCGAGGACACGAACCCGCTCACCATCCTGCAGCGCGACCCCGGCAACCGCGGCCCGACGATGCACTGAGATCTGCGCGCTCGCGAAGCGAGCGCGCAACGGGCGACGAAGCCGAGCGGATCGCGGCACGGAACCCGAGCGCCCCGTCGTCGGCCTGCCCCAGTCGCCCTACGGCCCGGTCGGCACCCTCGACAGCGGATCCGCGGTGAACGCCGGCAGCACCTCGTCCGTGAAAGCCCGCACGAGCGGCTCCTCGCCGCACGCGGAGAGCGCGCGGGGATCCGCTGCGGCCTCGATGCAGCCCACCCGCTCCTCGCCGTACCCGCGGCAGCCCGCCACGAACGCGGGCGCGTGTTCCGAGGCGAAGGCCGCGGCGCGCGCGCGCACCCGCGCCGTCGCCAGCGACGTGTCGGCGCCGGGATCCCGGACCTTCACGTAGCGGGTCATGTCGGCGACCACCTGCTCCATGCCCGCGCGCAGGAGCCCGTCCGCGTGGGCGAAGGCGGCCTCGCAGCGGCCGTCGGCGACGGACGCGGGGGGCGGCGGCGCGCGCGCGGTGGCGCAGGCGGCGGTGGCGAGGAGCGCGGCGGCGAGCGCGCGGGCGGGCTTCGTCATGCGGCCTCCGGGGCCACCTGCGGGCGGCCTCCGCGTGTGGGTGGAGACGGCGCGCGCGCGGGGCAAGCCCCGCCGGGGCGCTCGGGCCCCGCGCGCCGCGCGGTTCACTCGGCGTCGTCCTCGGGCTCCGGCACCTCGCCCGCGAGCCGCCCCTCGTTCTGCAGCCCCCACTGGCCGATCCGCTTCATCACCGTGCTCTTCGCGATCTGCAGCTCCTTCACGACCGCGGCGCGTTTCCCGCGGTTGCGCCGGAGCGAGAGCCGGATCGCCTCGCGCTCGATCTCCTCGAGGGTGAGGCCGCGCACGAACATGTGGTCGTCGTCGCCCGTCTCGGCCGGGGTGACCCGCGTGTCCTCGAAGGTGATGGCGCTCGCCGGGACCGAGAGCCCCTCGCCGCGGAAGAGGAGCGCGCGCTGGACCACGTTCTTGAGCTGGCGCACGTTGCCCGGCCAGTCGTACCCGTCGAGCTTCGCGAGCGCGTCCGGGCTCCAGCGGAGCGCCAGCCCGCGCGGCGCGGCGCGGGCGAGGAACGTCTCGGCGAGCGCGCGCACGTCTCCCTTCCGCTGGCGAAGGGGCGGCACCGTGATCGGCGCGACGAAGAGCCGGTAGAAGAGGTCCTCGCGGAACTTCTTCGCCCGCACCTGGGCGCGCAGGTCGCGGTGGGTGGCGGCCACGATCCGGACGTTCACCTGGATCGGGCGGGACGCGCCCACGCGCTTCACCTCGCCGAGCTCGAGGACGCGCAGGAGCTTCGGCTGCAGGTCGAGGGGCAGCTCGCCGATCTCGTCGAGGAAGATCGTGCCGCGGTCCGCCTCCTCGAAGGCCCCCTTGCGCATCCGCTCGGCGCCGGAGAACGCGCCCTTCTCGTGGCCGAACAGCTCCGACTCGATGAGCGTCTCGGCGATGGCCGAGCAGTTCACGGGGATGAACGGCCCCTCGCGCCGGCCAGAGCGGACGTGCAGCGCCCGCGCGACGAGCTCCTTGCCGGTGCCGGTCTCGCCGAGGATGGTGACCGCCGCGTCCGAGGCGCCCACCCGCTCGATGAGGTCGAACACCTGCCGCAGGGCCGGGTCGCGCGAGACCATGCCCTCGAACGCCTCGGCCCGCGCAGGCTCCGGCGCCTCGCGCGCCTCGAGCACGATCTCGGCGTCGCCGAGCGCGACCGGCACGCCGAGCGGCAGCTCCGCGGCGGCGACGCGCGCGCCGCCGATGAAGGTCCCGTTGGTGGAGCCGAGGTCCACGAGGTGCCAGGTGGACCCGCGCGGCTCGACGCGCAGGTGGCGCGCGGAGACGAACGGGTCGTCCACGGGCGCGTCGCAGGTCGGGTCCTTGCCGACGACCACGCCCGCATTGGTCACCGGGACGGTCTTCTCGCGCCCGCCCGCGCGCACGCGCAGCCGCGCGGGCGGCGGGCCGACCCGCGGCTCGGCGCCCGCGGCGCGCGCCCGGGTCTCGCCGGCGGCGCGGGTCGCCTCCGCGGCGGCCGGCGCCTGGGCGCGGAAGAGGGCGCGCCAGGTGCCGAGGGTGATCTCCGCCCCGTCCACGAGCGGTGACTCCGGCACCTCGGCGGCGCCGACGCGGGTGCCGCGGCCGGACCGGTCGACGACGTGCCAGGCCTCGCCCCGCCGCTCGACCACGGCCTGGACGCGCGAGAGGACGGGGTCGGGCAGGGCCACGTCGCAGGCCGGATCCCGGCCGATCGACGTGGAGTCGGACAGCGCCACGCGCAGGAGCTCCTCGCCGTGGCGGAAGAAGGCGAGCTCGGGCATGGCCCGAGCCTACCGCATCTTCACCCCGCGGCGAGAGCCTGGAAGTGCGGGTCGCCCTTCAGCCCGTCGAACATGGCGTCCGACTCCAGCCAGCCGCGCACCTTGGCCGGGTCCGCGGCGATCGCCTTCTCGAGGGCGGCGAGCGCCTCGGGGCCCTTGCCCCAGAGCGCGTAGAGCGCGGCGAGGTTGTAGTTGAGCAGGAGGTCGTCGGGCGAGATCACCTGGGCCCGGCCGTAGGCCCGCTCCGCCTCCGCGTAGAAGCCCTTCTGCGCGTACGAGATGCCGAGGTCGAGCCAGGCCTCGGCGTTCTCCGGCTCGAGCCGCACGACCTCCTTCAGGTGGCCGATGGCGGCGCGGTAGTCCCCCTCGTCCATGAGCAGGGCGGCGAGCTCGTGGCGGGGGAAGGGATCCTTCGGGTCGAGCCCGATGGCGGCCTCGAGCGACTTCACCGCCTCGTCCACCTTGCCCTGGTCGGCGAGCACGAGGCCGAGGTTGAGGTGCGCGTCCGGGTACTCGGGGTCCTGCGCGATCGCCTCCTCGTACTCGGAGACCGCCATGTCCTGGCCGTGCGTCGCGAGGAAGCAGGCGAGGTTGTAGTGGGCGGTGGCGGCGTCCGGCTCGAGCTCGAGCGCCTTCAGGTACTCCTGGAGCGCCTCGCGGTACCGCTTCTTGTCCGCGAAGACCGTCGCGAGGTTGTCGTGCGCGTGGGCGGAGCCCGGGTCGAGCTCGATCGCCTTCGTGAACTCCTTGATGGCCTCGTCGAGCCAGCCGCGGTCCGCGAGCTCGATGCCGCGGGCGTTGTGGTCGTCGGACTGCGCGATGGGGTCCTTCTTGTCCCTGCTCACGGCGTGGAGTCTACTCGCAGCGGCCCATGTCGACACGCCGCGCTGCCCTCGCCGCCCTGGCCGCTCTCCTCCTCGCGGTCGCCGGGTGGGTGGCCTGGCGCCGCGCTGCGCCACCCCCCTCCGACGAAGCGCTCGTGCGCGCCCTGCTCGCCGACGCGGCGCGGGCGGCCGGGGAGCAGCGGCCCGGCGACGTCGTGGACGCGCTCGGGGAGACGTTCCGCGGGCCCGGCGGGATGGATCGCGACGAGGCCCGGCGCGTGGTGGCCGGCGCGGTGCTGCGCGGGGGGTGGGTGAGCGCCTCCATCGCCGGCGTGGCGCTGGTGCTCGACGGCGACGCGGGGCGCGCCAACGTGGACGTGCTGCTCGCCCGGGGATCCGGCGCGGGCAAGGCGCTCGCGGCGCTCCTGCCGGGGGAGGGCTCCGTGCACCGCTTCGGGCTGGTGCTCGCGCGCGAGCCGGAGGGCTGGCGCGTGGTGGAGGCCGACTGGCGTCCGGTGGAGCTCTCCGAGGCGCTCGACGGGCCGCCACCGCCCCGCGAAGGCGGCGCCGGCGACGAGCGTCGTTGACGGCACGCGGCGCGCGCGGCGATGCTGCAAACCCCTCCCGGGATCCCATGGCCCTCTACACGGTCCTCACCGCCGACGAGATCGCCGCTGCCACGCGGGCCTTCGGCCTGCCCGCCCCGGAGCGCGTGAAGCCGGAGCCGAAGGGCAGCGTCAACACGAACTACCACCTGTGGATCGGCGGGGAGCGCTACTTCCTCCGGCTCAACGAGGGGAAGACCGACGCGGACGTCCGCTTCGAGGCGGAGGTGCAGCGGTTCCTGTTCGAGGCGCACTTCCCGGTGCCGCACCTCTTCTTCGCCGAGGACGGCCGCCCCTTCGTCCCGATCCAGGGCAAGCAGGCCATGCTGTTCGCCTATGCGCCCGGGGAGGAGATCGACCGCGCGCACGCGGCGCCCGAGCGGTGCCGGCGCGTCGGCGAGCAGCTCGGCCGGCTCCACGATCTCGCGCAGGGCTTCACGACCGAGCGCGAGAACCCGTACGCGCCCCCCCGCGTGGCGCGCTGGATCGAGGAGCTGCGGCCGGACGGCGGCGAGGACGTGGACGTGCGGAGGGCGCTGCCCGTGCTCGAGGAGGAGCTCGAGGCCGCGTTCCACCTCCCCGCCGCGCCCCGCGGCCTCGTGCACGGCGACCTGTTCATCGACAACGTGCTGTGGATCGGCGACCGGGTGAGCTACGTGCTCGACTGGGAGATGTGCTGCGTCGATCCGTTCGCGTACGACCTGGCCGTCGCGGTGAACGCGTGGTGCTTCGTGGACCGCTTCGACGCCGCGCGCGCGCGGGCGCTCGTGGCGGGCTACCGGGCGAAGCGGAAGCTCGAGTCGGACACGATCGAGGCGCTCTTCGCCTGGGCGCGCTACGCCGCGCTCCGCTTCACCGCGTCCCGGATCCACGCCTTCCACCTCGCCGAGCTCGGCGCGGATCGGCTTGCCTGGAAGGACTGGCGGCGGTACCGCGACCGGCTCCTCGCCCTCCGCGAGCTCGGGGACCGGGGATACCGGGAGATGCTGGGGTTGTAGGGGCGCGACCCGCTACAGCCCCGACGTGATGAGCCAGCGTCCGCCGACCCGGCGCAGGGTCATCTGGTGCACGTCGGTGTCCCGCCGCGCGATCGGGCCGCTCGGCGTCGTCACCCGGTAGTACGCGTCGAAGGTGAACTCGGCGCGCGCGTGGTCGGCCTCCACCTGGATGTCGCGCACCTTCATGTCGAGGCGCAGCCCCTCCATGCGGGCGAGGTCCTGCGGGAGCTGCTGCTCGAGCCGCACCCGATCGAGGTCGTCGGCGGGATCGGGGGTGCCCGAGCCGTCGAAGTACTCGGGCGCGACCAGCGCGAGGACCGCCCCGGCGTCGCGGCGCTCCATCGCCTGCCGGTACGTCTCGATGCTCTGCAGGATCGCGCGGGTGTCGTCGTTGTCGGGGATCTCCGTCCCGGGGAGCCTGCGCGGCCCGCAGCCCGTCGCGAACAGCACGGCGCAGGCGAGGGCGGCGGCGCAGGCGAGGCGGAACGGGGCGGGCGGTCGGGTCATGGCGGCGACTCTGTCCGGGGCTGGGACGCCGGTCAAGCGCGCTTGTTACCCTCTCGCGGATGACCACCGAGACCGCCCGCACCCCGACGAGCCTCGACCTCCTCCGCGCCTTCTTCGAGACCGCGCCCGCCGCGCGCAAGGCGACCGGGCCGCTCGCCCGCAGCGCGCGCGTGAACCTCGCCCTCGACGAGGGGCCCGCCCACTTCACGATGGAGCGCGGCGCCGCCGACGTCCGCCCCGGCGCGGGCGAGGACCCCGACTTCACGCTCACGCTCCCGGCGGAGGCGGTCCGGCGCGTGACCGGCCTCCGCTCGGACGACCTCGGCGAGTTCGGCGTCGCCTTCTTCAAGCTGGTGCTCGAGCGCGACCCCGCCGCCAAGGTCCGCATCCACGTGGACGCGCCGACCACGCGACTGCTCACGCACGGCTACCTCGGCGTGCTTGCGCTCGGGGGCATGAAGGTCACGTGGTGGCTCGTGAAGAACGGGGTGAAGAACCCCAAGGCCGCCATCGACCGCCTGCGCGGGCGCTAGCGAGGCGTGCTTCCACCCGCCGCGGCGGGCTCCGCTCGCGCGCGCTCGAAGGCGCAGCGGCGCAGGCCCGCCGCTGCCCGCTCGCGGTCGACCGGCGACGTCGCGCTCGCGAGGAGCGCGGTGAGCGCGCCGGCGCCGCCGTCCGGGTCTCCCGCGAGGCAGCGCGCCTCGGCCGCGAGGAAGCCGGCCTCCTCGCGCAGGGTCGCGGGCAGCATCGCGGCGGCCGCGCGCTCGAGCTCCGGCACCGCCGCGCCCGCCTCGCCGCGCTGCAGGAGCGCGCGCCCGACGAGGTAGGCGGCGAGCGGATGCGGCGAGCGCGCGAGCCGCGCGAGCGCGACCGCCGGGTCGCCCGCGCCGAGCAGGAAGGGCTGCGCCACCGGGCCGAGCGCGGGGTCCGCGAGCGCGACGAGCTTCGCGTCGAGCAGCCGCGCCTCCGGCCGGTCGGGGTGGGCCGCGAGCGCCGCCCGAAAGGCCGCGCCGGCCGCCGCGCCGTCGCCGCGGCGCCAGGCGAGGTCGCCCCGCGCGGCGGTCACCGAGACACGAAGAGCGTCGTCCTCGGGCTCGGCGCGCCGGAGCGCCTCGTCGTAGCCGTCGGCCGCCCCCTCGAGATCGCCCGCCCGGGCGCGCACGTCGGCGACCGCCTTCGCGAGCGCGCCGCCGTCGCCGAGCGTCGCGGCCCGCGCGTAGAGCGCGCACGCCTCGTCGTACCGCCCCTTCGCCGCGGCGGCGGAGCCGTCCGCGACGAGCACGGCCGCCTCGCGCGCGCAGCGCCGCGCGAAGAGGCTCTTCCGCCCGAAGCGCGCCTGGGCGGCGGTGGCGAGACCCGGCGGGACGTCGACGCCGTCGAGGAAGGCCTGCCACTCGGCGGCGAGCGCCTCGAGCGGCGCGCCCGCGGCCGCGCCGACGTCGCCCGTGCGATAGGCCTCGCGCACCACGGCGGCGCCGCGCCGCTCGAGGAGGTACGCGAGGAAGCTGCCCGCCGCCGTGTACGCGCGGGCGGGCGCCTGCGTCCAGAAGCCGGCGGGGCCGACGATGCGGGTGACGTCGGGCAGGAAGCCGAGGTCCCGCGCGGCGCGCGACCACTGGTGCACCGTCCAGCCGCCGCGCGGCAGCTCGAGGGCGACCGCGAGCCCCTCGAGCAGCCCGGCCGAGACCACCACGCCGGCGCGCGCCGGCACGCGGAGCGGACCCTCGGCGATCGAGGCCGCGACCGCGTGGGCGATCTCGTGGCGCAGCACGGGGTGGGGGAGCGGGGCGTCGGCGACGTGGATCTCCGCGAGCCAGGGCTTCGCGTACTCGGTGGCGCCCGCGCCGACGAGCCGCCGCTTCTCGGCGGCGTTCCGGTAGAGGTACACGGTCACGCGCGGCGGCGCCTCGACGCCGAGCGCGCGCGCGACGTCGGCGGCGTGGAACTCGCACTCGGAGAGGAAGGCGTCGGCGGCGGCCGCGGGCTTCTCGGAGGGGAGGAGCACCGTGCAGCGGGGCCCGTCGCGGCGCCCGCCGAGCGCCTCCGCGAGCCCGGCGCGATCGCCCGCGAGCGACTCCGCCTCGCGGGTGGCCCGCGCGGCGACCGCGCCGGCGAGCGCGAGCGCGAGCACGACCGCGGGGGCGACGGCCCGGGCGCGCCCGCCCGGCCGCCCGAGGCGCGCGAGCACCTCCGCGATCGCGGCCAGCGCGACGCCGAGCGCGGCCGCCTCCGCCCGGAACAGGACGGCGCGCCCGTCCACGCGGAGCGCCTCGTCGTACAGCGGGCCGGGCCAGGCGCCGAGGAACGGGTCGAACAGGAACGCGGCGGGGCCGGCGTAGCCGCCGCGGAGCGTGACGGCGAGCGAGAGGAGCACCGCCGCCGCGTAGGCGAGCGCGCCGCGCCCCATCCGGCCGCGGGCGACGAAGGCCGCCACCGCCGCCGCCGCGCAGGCGAGCAGCGCGGACGGCACGGCGAGCAGCGGGACGAAGGCGCTCGCCTGGGTGACGGCCGCGCACGGGCCGAGCGCGGCGCGCAGCACGGCGCCCGCGAAGGCGAGCGCGAGCAGCGCGGTGAGCGCGAGGAAGGCCCCCGCCGCGGCGGCGGCGGGCGAGGGGGCGGGCTCCGCCCGCTCGGCGCGGACGGCCGGCGCGGCGAGGAACGGCGCGACGAGCACCGCCGCGACCGCGAGGAGCTGGCCGAGCTCGTAGCCCGGGGCGTCGAGGAGCGGCAGCGACCCGGAGGCGAAGCCCAGCGCGAGGAGCGCGGCGCCGAGCGCCGCCACGCCTCGGCGGCGGAGCAGGGCGGCGGCGATGTGGGCGAAGCGGGCCTCCAGGACTCACCTCCGCGCGCGGGCACGCGGGGCGCGCCGGCCGCGCTACCGGCCGTGTCGCCCCCGGGATAACATGGCGCGCGATGCCGGAGAACCGGGAGCACGCGCGCGCGCCGATCGAGCTCAAGGTCGACTACAAGAAGCTCAACAGCTTCTTCGCCGACTACACGAAGAACATCTCGAAGGGCGGCACGTTCATCAAGACGAAGAAGGCGCTCCCGATCGGCACGCGCTTCCTGTTCCGGCTCACCATCCCGCGCCGCGAGGCGCCGTTCGAGCTGAACGGCGAGGTGGTCCACTCCACGCCGGCGGGGGACGAGCCCGGGATGGGGATCCGCTTCGTCTGGGAGGACCCGCGCGATCGCGCGGCGTTCGAGGGCGTGGTCGAGGGGCTGATGGTCGAGAGCCTCGGGCCGCTCCTGACGGGCAAGCTGCTGCGCAAGGAGTGAGGCGCGGCCGTCGCGGAGACACCCGCGGGCTCAGAACATCGGCACGTTCTCGAAGCGGACTCGGTCGCCGGCGCGCACGCCCTTCGCCGCGGCCCAGCCGCCGTTCACCTCGAGCACGTAGCGGCTCGGGGCGCCGATCGATCGCAGCGCGAGGGACCCGGGCGCGGCGCGCTCCACCACGCCGACGATCCGGCCGCCCTCGTCGATGAAGATCATGTCGAGCGGGATGAAGGTGTTCTTCATCCAGAACGCGTGGTCGTCGCTCGCCGAGAAGAGGAAGAGCATGCCCGCCTCGGCCGGCAGCGAGGCGCGGTTCATGAGGCCGCGGGAGCGCTCCGCGTCGGTCCGCGCGAGCTCGACGGCGACGCGGTGGCGGCCCCCGTCGCGGGTCTCGACGACGACGGCGGCGCGGGTGGCCGTGGGGGGCTCCTTCGCCTCCTGCGCCGCGCAGGCGAGGGCCGCGAGGAGCAGGACGGCGGTCGCGCGGGACTTCACCGCGGGGTGACGCAGTACGAAGAGGCGGCGACCTCGCTCAGGAACCGCTGCCGGGTCGCGTCGTCGAGCGCCGCGAGGAACGCCGGGTCGAGCAGGAGCTGGTCGCAGACGAGGCCGGTCTCGTCGGTGAAGCAGTCCTGGTTCGAGACACAGGGCTTCGAGCAGTAGCCGCACGCGCCGGCGACGCAGCCGCCGTAGCGCGACTCGGCCGATGCGGGCGAGACGATGCAGACGAGGTCCTCGCAGGCCGTGTTGCCGGTCTCGAAGTAGTCGCCCGCGGCGCTGATGGGGGTCGGCGGGGGGGTCGCCGGGTCGCTGCCCCACGACAGGGTGCAGCGGGTTCCGACGTCCGGGTCCTGGCAACCCGCCACCGCGAGGAGGGGGGCGAGCGCGAGGAGGAGCTTCAGGGCGCGCGGGCGCATGGTCGACGAATCGTTAGCACGCGAGTGCGGGGGCGACAAGGAACGGTCCGGGGAGAGGAGGAGGGCCTACAGCCGCGTACCGACGCGTATTTCCGCGCGGTCGGTTCGTTGCCCCTCCACCGTCTTCTGGCTAGGATGCCGGGCGGGCGAACGCGCCCTGTCATGAGAACCCACGTCGCGCTTCTATGGCTCATCGCCGCCTCACCCGCGCTCTCCCAGGAGCTGCCGGGCATCGACCTCAGCAAGCCCGCCGACAAGGACGAGGATCGGCCCCAGGGAGAGGGTGAGGAGCAACCGCCCATCGATCTCTCCCAGCCGCCCGCCCAACCACCACCCCGCGCGGAGCCCGCCCGTCCGGCCGCGCCGTTCCGGGTGGATGACGTCGCGCTCGGCGACAAGGTGAAGGCGGTGCAGCGCAAGGGGTTCCTGAAGCGCGGCCGCTTCGAGGTCTCGCCGCTCTTCACGCTGCAGCTGAACGACGCCTACTACCAGAAGTTCGGCGGCGCCCTGCGCGTCGCCTACCACCTGCAGGACAGCTTCGCCCTCGCGGTGCGCGGCACCTATTACGAGCCGTACCGCACCGACAACGTCCGCACCGGGAAGATCGCCTTCGGCAGCCAGCTGCTCACCTCGCAGCTCTACGGCCAGGTGATGCTCGACGGCATGTGGTCGCCCATCTACGGAAAGAGCGCGTTCGGGAAGAGCATCGTCCACTTCGATCTCTTCCTGCAGGCCGGCGCCGGGGTGGTCTGGAGCGCGACGAGCCTCGAGCCGCGCAACGAGGGGCCGCACGTCGCGACCGACCTCGGCGGCGGCGTCCGCTTCTACCCGCGGAGCTGGCTCGCCGTGGAGCTCGGCCTCACCGGCACGTTCTACCCGGACCAGCCCGTCGAGTCGGTGCCGGGCACCGTGCAGAAGATCCTCGCCGCCAACGTGGGCTTCTCGTTCTTCCTGCCGTTCGGCTTCGAGTACGTCACCCCATGACGACCCGCCCGGCCCTCCTCGCGCTCGCGCTCGCCGCCGCCCTCGCCGTCCCGTCCCCGGGCCGCGCCCAGTCCAAGGCCGACGCCTTCGCCGGCCGGATCCCGCCCGTGTCCGGTCAGCTCTATCGCAAGGCCGGCCGGCTCGAGGCGACGCTCACCGGCAACCTCTCGCTCAACGACCCGTTCTTCTCGAAGTACTTCGGCGGCCTGAAGCTCGGCTACCACTTCACGGAGTTCCTCTCCGTGTCGGCCCATGGCGCGGCCGGGCCCTCGCGCAAGACCGGCTCCACGGTGCTCTGCCCCACGAACGAGCCCTGCCGCGACGCGACGGACATCCAGCTGTTCCAGGTGCCGGGCGAGATCGAGTGGCTCGCCGGCCTCGAGGTGGCCTGGTCGCCGGTCTACGGCAAGCTCAACGTTCTCTCGGAGCAGGTGGCCCACTTCGACCTCTCGATCCTGGCGGGTGGCGACTGGATCGCCCACCGCGAGGCGGTGAGCCGGGAGGCCGCGCTCGCCTTCGAGGCGTCGGGCGGGAGCCCCGCGACGGTCGGCACGTACGGAGGTCACGTCGGGCTCGGCGCGCGCGTGTTCCTCGCGCAGTGGATCGCGCTCCGCCTCGAGGTGAAGGACTACCTCTACCGGGCCGACGTCCCGAACAACGGCGGGAAGTCGCTCCAGAACCAGCTCTTCACCGAGCTCGGCGTCTCCTTCTTCTTGCCCGGGCGGAACCGCCCGCTCCGGTGAGCCGCCATGCCCCCCCGCGCGCCCCTCCGCCTCGCCGTCCGCGTCGTCCTCCTCCTGGCCGCCACCGCCGCGCTCGCCTCGGCCGCGCCCGCGCGTGCCCAGCTCGGCATCGATCTCTCGGCGCCGAAGGAGGAGAAGAAGCCCGCGAAGAAGAAGCCCGCCGCGAAGAAGAAGCCGGCGGCCAAGAAGCCGGCCGCGAAGCCCGCGCCGAGGGAGGTGGAGCCCGCGCCCGCGCCCGCGCCGGGGCCGGCCCCGGAGGTCGCGCCCGTCGCGCCGCTCCCCGGCGAGCCCGCCGAGCAGGTCCCGCTGCCGCCGCCGCCCGAGGCGCGGCCGCCGCAGCGGCCCACGCAGTCGCAGGGGATCACCCTCGCGCCGCTCGATCCCGCCGCGAGCGCCGCCGCGAAGGAGCGGCTCGCCGCCGCCAAGCGGCTCCTCGACGAGAAGGCCAACGAGACGGCGGCCCTCGCCTTCGACGGCATCCTGCGCGAGCCGGCCTACGCGGAGGTGCACGAGGAGGCGCGCTACCAGCGCGGCAAGGCGCTCGTGCGGATGGGGCTGCTCCACTCCGGCCTCGCCGCGTTCGACGAGATCCTCGCCAAGGGGCCGCAGGGCTCGCGCTTCTACCACTCCGCGATGGAGTGGCTCTTCTATGCGGGGCGCAAGCTCACGAACGAGCAGCCGGTGCTCGCGCGCGTCGCCCGCAACGCCCAGGGAGGCTTCCCGCCCGACCACGAGGACCGCTTCCACTACCTCCTCGCGAAGTACCAGTTCGAGCGCGGCCGCGCGCTGCAGGACGCGGGGCGCGCCGCGGAGGCGAAGGGCGCGTTCGGCGAGGCGCTCCGGCTCACCTCGCTCGTGCGCGAGGCGGCGGGGGGGACGCCGCGGCCCCCGCTGTCCGGCGAGACCGCCCCACCGCCCGGCGAGGCCGGCGACACGTTCGCGAAGGCCCGCTTCGTCGAGGCGCTCGTCGCGTACGCGCAGAGCGACGACGCGGGCGCGGTCGAGTCGTTCAAGGAGGTCATCCGGCTCACCAACCCGAAGCGCGGCCGGCGCGCCGATCCGGAGCTGCGCGAGCTCGCGTTCCAGCAGCTCGCGCGCATCCACTACCAGAACCGGCAGAACCGCTACGCCATCTGGTACTACGGCCGGATGCCCTGGGGCGGGGAGCGCTGGCTCGAGGGGCTGTGGGAGGCCTCCTGGGCCCACTACCGCATCGGCGACTACGAGAAGACTCTCGGGAACCTGCTCACCATCCAGTCGCCCTACTTCGAGGACGAGTACTTCCCGGAGTCCTGGGTGCTCGAGGCGATCGTCTACTACGAGAACTGCCGCTACCCGGAGGCGCGCAAGGTCCTCGACACGTTCCAGCGGAAGTACGAGCCGGTCTACGACGAGCTCGCCCGGATCACCGGCCGCCCCCAGCCGCCGGCCGCCTTCTACGATCTCGTCCGCGCGGGCGGGAGCGGCACGATGCGGCGCATCCTGAAGCTCGCGCTCACCGACCGGAACATCCGCGCGCTCGCGGAGTCCATCGGCGAGATCGAGTCGGAGCTCGACCGCGGCATCGGCGAGCGCCGGGACGAGTTCCGCAACTCGGCGCTCGCGAAGGAGCTCGGGGAGAAGCTGTCGACCGAGCGGGCGCGCCTCGTCGAGGAGGCCGGGCAGCGGGCCCGGGGCAAGCTCGAGTACGAGCGGGACCAGCTCCGGGCACTCCTCGCGCAGGCCCTCCGGATCCAGATCGAGGTGTCGCGCAAGGAGCGCGAGGCCCTCGAGGGCTCGCTCGCCAAGGGGTCGCAGGTCGAGGTCCTGAAGGACCTCAAGTACTCGACCGCGGTCTCCGACGAGCACCTCTACTGGCCCTACGAGGGTGAGTTCTGGCGCGACGAGCTCGGCACCTATTCGTACACGCTCACGAAGGGCTGCAAGGATCGTCTGCCCCGGTCCGGCGCGGCGACCCGTACGCCCTGACCGGGAGGATGTCTCGCATGGCCCGCACGCTCGTCGCCCTCGGCGCCGCCACCCTCCTCCTCGGTGCTTCCACTGTGGGTGCACAGGGGAGGACCCCGCCCCGCGAGGCGGACCTCGGGGAGAAGAAGACGGCCGCCCCGAGCGCCGCCCTCGGCGGCACGCTCGAGGCCGCCCGCCCGAAGGCCAAGGGGCCGGGCGGGCCGGCGCTCGACTTCGAAACGTTCCGCAAGACCACCGAGGTCCGTATCTCGGAGAAGCGGCGCGAGGAGATCACCTCGCTGCGCCGGCTCATCGAGCTCGGCGGCGGCTCGGACTCCGACACGCCGCAGTGGTACTTCCGGCTCGCCGAGCTGCTCTGGGAGGAGTCGCAGTTCTCCTTCTTCGAGGCGAACCGGGTGGACGACTCGCTCATCGCGCTCGGCACGCGCGGCGATCCGCGCGAGATCGACCGGCTGCAGGCCGAGAAGAAGGGGCACGAGGCGGAGTCGCGCAAGAACCGCGACCAGGCCGTCGCGCTCTACCGCGCGATCATCTCGCGCTACCCGAAGTACCCGCGGCTCGACGAGGTGCTCTACTTCCTCGGCGAGAACCTCGCGAAGCAGAACCGCAACGACCCCGAGGCGCTCAAGGCGTACCGGGCGCTCATCCAGCGCTTCCCGAACTCGCGCTACGTGCCGGACGCGTGGATGGCCTTCGGCGAGTTCTACTTCGAGAAGGCCAACACCTCCGACCGGCTCGGCAACCTGGGGCGCGCGCTCGAGGCTTACAAGAAGGCCGCCAGCTACGAGGAGAGCTCGGTCTACGGCTACGCCCTCTACAAGCAGGCCTGGGTCCACTACAACCTCGGCGAGTACGACCGCTCGCTCGAGCTGTTCCGCGCCGTCATCTACTTCGGCGAGCTGCCCACCTCCACCATCCCGGGCGATCGCAAGCTCGCCCTCGTGAAGGAGGCGCGCAAGGACTACGTGCGGACCTACTCGCACGTGGGCAGCGCCGAGGGCGCGGCCGAGGAGTTCCGGCGCGTCGGCGGCGAGGCCGGCTGGTGGGACATGCTGAAGTCGCTCGCCGACCTCTACTACGGCGACGGCAAGGACCGCGACGCGATCCTGGTCTACGCGCGGCTCATCCGCGAGAAGCCCGGCTCGCTCGAGGCACCGTTCTTCCAGTCGCGCATCGTGACCTCGGCCGGCCGCATGGGGCGCAAGGACGCGGCCGTCCAGCAGGCCCACGTCTTCGTCCGCATGCTGCGCGAGATCGAGGCGTCGCCCCAGGCGAAGGACGAGAAGGGCAAGCAGCTCCTCGCGGGCGCGCGGCGGGACGCGGAGCAGACGCTGCGCGTGCTCGCGGTGCAGTACCACAACGAGTGGAAGAAGACGCGCGACGAGCCGGTGGCCGGCTTCGCCGCCGCGGTCTACCGCGACTACCTCGACGTCTTCCCCGACGAGCCGCCCGCCTACGAGCTGCGCTTCTTCCACGCCGAGCTGCGCTACGCGCTCGCCGACTTCGAGGGCGCGGGCGCCGAGTACGAGCGCGTGGCCCTCGCCGACGTCGCGGCGGTCGACGCGAAGCCGCCCCGCAAGCCCGGCAAGTTCTTCAAGGACGCGCTCGAGAACGCGGTCTTCGCGTTCGACCTCGTGGCGAAGAAGCTCGACGCCGAGGAGAAGCGCGGTCCGGTCGACCCGAAGAAGCGGCTCCCCCTCGCGCCGGCGCGGCAGAGGCTCGTGGTCTCCTGCGAGCGGTACCTCAAGTACCAGCCGAAGGGCGAGAAGTGGGTGGAGATCGCCTACAAGGTCGCGAACATCCACTACCGGCACAACGCCTTCGCCGAGGCGACCGACCTCTTCACCCGCATCGCCCTCGACCACCCCGCCCACGAGCTCGCCGGCTACTCCACGAACCTCGTGCTCGACGCCTACAACCTGCTCGGCGACTGGCGCAACGTGAACGGCTGGGCGAAGCGCTTCTACCAGAACGCCCGCCTCATCGAGGCCCACCCGGCCCTCAAGGAGGACCTCGCCCGCGTCATCGAGCAGAGCGCCTTCAAGGTGATCGAGGAGAAGGAGCGGGACAAGGACTGGGAGGGCGCGTCGGACGACTACGTGGCGTTCGCGCGCGACTGGCCGCAGTCCCGGCTCGCGCCGACCGCCCTCTACAACGCCTCGGTGGACCAGGCCCGGGCCGGCCGCCTCGACCGCGCCATGGAGATCCGGGCGGTGCTGCTCGAGCGCTTCCCCGACGACGCGCTCACCCCGAAGGTGCTCTACGACAACGCCGAGGGGTACGAGGCGGTGGCCGACTTCGACAAGGCGGCCGGGCTCTACGAGCGGTACTTCCGCGAGTGGCGCCGCGCGGGCGCGCCGCCGCCGCGCGCCGCGAAGGGGAAGGGCAAGCGGGCCGTCGCGGCCGCCGCGCCCGCCGTCGCGGCGCGCTACGAGGAGAAGAAGGCCAACGACGCCATCATCAACGCCGCGGTCTTCCGCGCGGGGCTCCGCGACTGGGTCCGGGCGGAGGCGGCGAGCCTCGCCTACCTCGAGACCTGGCCCGACGGCGCCGACGCGCCGCGGCTCTTCCTCGGCCTCGCCGACCTGTACCGGCGCCAGGGCGCGGTGGCGAAGGAGCTGAAGCAGCTCCAGGCGTACCGGGCGCGCTACGCGAAGGATCCGGACGAGTGGCTCTCGATCACGAACCGGATCGCGCTCCTCTTCCAGCGCGCCGGCAACGTGCGCGGCGCGCGCGACACCTACGCCGAGGCGCTCGCCTTCTGGAAGCGCGGCCCGGCGCGGGTGAAGGACCGCGGGCTCGCGCCGGTCGCCCAGGCGCTCTACCTCGAGCAGGAGGACGAGTTCGCCGCGTACGACAAGATCAACCTGAACGTCGCGCCGCGCTTCCTGAAGGATCAGCTCCAGGTGAAAGGGCGCAAGCTGAAGCAGCTCGAGGAGGCGTACGGCCGGGTGGTGAAGCTGAAGCAGGCCGAGCCCGCGATCTGCGCGCTGTACCGGATCGGCCTCGCCTACCAGCGCTTCGCGAAGACGCTGTACGCCGCCCCCATCCCGCGCGAGATCCGCGGCCAGCAGGAGCTCGTCGAGGAGTACCGCGCGCAGCTCGCGCAGGTGGCCGAGCCGCTCGAGAAGAAGGCGGTCGAGGGGCTCGCGCTCGCGGCCGGGGCCTCGCGCGACTACGGCGTGGTGAACGACTGCGCCCGGCAGGCGACCGCGCTGCTCGCAAAGGAGGAGCCGGAGACCTACGGCCCCACGCCCGAGATCGTGCCGCCGCCGGGCCCGCCGCCCCCCGCCGCGGCGCGCCCCGCGCGCGGCTACGGCATCCTCGCGGAGGTGCAGCCGGTCGCGGCCGCGCGCCCGGCCGCGCCGCGCCGCGCCGCCGAGCCGGTGCTCGCGCCGCTGCGCGTGCGGGCCGCCGCCGCCGAGGCGGAGCCCGCGACCCCGGCCCGCCGCCGCGCGGCCGGCGAGCCGCGCGACCCGGTCGATCCGCAGGCGCGCCCCATCGCCGACGAGCCGCCCGTCCCGCGCAAGAAGGACCGCAAGGTCGAAGACGACGAGGACCTGCTCCCGTGACCATGCGAACGATCCGCTCCGCCCTCCTGCTCCTCGCCGCGGCCGGCTGCGCCGGCGGCGCCGCCGGTCCCGGGGTGAAGGCGCCCGCGCCGGCGCGCCCCGCCGCGGCGACCGCGGCGCCCCCGCCCCCGCCGCCGCCGTCCGCGCGCGCCGAGCGGCTCTTCGCCGACGCGCTCCGCGCCCAGGAGGACCAGCGGAAGCTGGCGGTGCCCACCGACTGGCCGCTGCTCGAGCGCAAGTGGCGCGCGGTGGTGGACTCGGACGAGATCCCCGAGGCGCGCTTCAACCTCGGCGTGACGCTCGCGGAGCAAGGGCGGCCCGACGAGGCCCGCGCCGAGTACGAGCGCGCGCTCGCCGCGAAGCCCTCGCTGCGCCAGGCCGCGGTAAACCTGGCGCTCCTCGTCGAGCAGCAGGGCGACCCCAGCGCCGCGGCGGCGGCCTACGCGCGCGTGCTGCGCGACTTCCCAGAGGACGCGGTCGCGCGCGCGCGGCTCGCGGCGCTCTACGAGGCCTCCGGCCAGCTCGACGAGTCATGGCGGCTCGCGCGCGAGGCGCTGCAGCGCGACCCGCGCTCGGTCCCCGCGCACGTGGTGCTCGTGCGCGTGGCGCTCGCCCGCAAGGACCTCGACCTCGCGAAGCTCGTGGTGCTGCGGGCCCAGCGGCTCGACCCGAAGAACGCGGAGATCACCTTCCTCGAGGGCGACGTGCTCGGGCGAGAGGGGGACGACGCGGCCGCTGCGGACCGCTGGCGCCGGGCGCTTGCGCTCGACCCGGGCTTCCGCCCCGCGCGGTCCGCCCTCTTCGAGGCGGCGGTCCGCAAGGAGATGTGGGGCGCGGTGGTGGAGCACGGGCAGGCGCTCCTGCGCACGGAGCCGAAGGACGCGCGCCTGCACCTCGCGGTCGGGATCGCCCAGCGCCACCTCGGGCGTCCCGACGAGGCGCTCGCGTCCTACGCACAGGCGGAGAAGCTTTCCGGAGGCGCGCTCCCGGAGGTGTTCCTCGCGCGCGGGGTCCTCCAGATGCGCGTGAAGAACGAATGCGAGCCGGCGCTCGCCTCGCTCCAGGCCTACGCCCGCGCCGCGGGGCCGGTGCTGCCGGCGGAGGCGCAGGTGACGAAGCTGCAGCGCGAGTGCGAGCAGATCCTGGAGCAGAACCGGCAGGCGGCCGAGGCCGCGCGGCAGATGCAGCGCGACGCGGAGCGCAAGGCGGCGGCCGAGGCCGCGAAGAAGGCGCCGCCGGCGCCGGGGGGGACCCCGGCGGCGGATGGGAGCGCGAGGCCCACATCGCCGTCCACCGCGCAGTGAGAGCGCCGGCGCGCCTTCGCAAGGCGCTCGGCTGGGGTGGTAAGCTCGCGAAGTCAGGAACGGAGTCGACCATGCGCACGATGCTCGCAGCCCTGGTGCTCGCGCTCCCCCTCGCCGGGGCCGCGCAGACGCCGCCGCCCAAGGGCGACGCCGCCCAGGCGAAGGTCGAGTACGAGAAGAAGACCGTCATCAACTTCGAGGACGACACCATCGAGGGCGACCTGAAGCGGCCCGACGGCGAATACGTCGAGGCGCGGCGGAGGGTGGACCACTCGAACCTCATCAAGATCCGCGAGGAGTGGCGGGACAAGGTGATGCAGGCGTCGGGCGACCTCTAGGATCGGCATGGGCACTCCTCTCACGCTCAAGGTGTTCCGCGGCGACGAGCTCGTCCGCAGCGAGCAGTTCAACCGCGAGATCATCAAGATCGGGCGGCTCGCTTCGGCGCACCTCGTCCTCGACGACGACAAGATCTCCCGCATCCACTCGGTCATCGAGGTGGCGCCCGACGGCGCCATCTCGATCATCGACATGGGGAGCGCGGAGGGGACGTTCGTCAACGGCAAGAAGGTGAGCCGCGGCGCGCTCCGCTTCGGCGATCACATCCGGCTCGGCGGCCTCGAGATCGTGCTCGAGGCGGCGGACGCCGCCGGCGCGGCGCCCGCGCCGGTCGCGAACCACGTCGCGCCGCACCCCGCGCCCGCGGTGAACCGGGCGGTGGCCGCCGCTGCGGCGCCCGCCGCGCCGGTCCGGACCAACGGCGCCGCGGCGGCGGCGCTCCAGGCGGACGTCGTCGCGGCGCAGCCCGCCGCGCCGGCGCCGCAGCCGCGCCCCGCGCCGGCCCCCGTCGCCGCGCCTGCGCCCGCCGCGGCGCCTGCGCCGCGCGCGCGGCCGCGCCTCGCCCGCGCCTCCGCGGAGGTCGAGGACCTCTCGCACGAGACGGACCTCGGCGTGGAGCTCCGCGTCCTGTGGGGCGACACGCTGCTCGACGCCGGCACCTGGGTGAAGCCCAAGGCGCCGGTGCTCGCGGGCGAGACCGATCGCTGCCAGCTCCGCCTCGAGGGGCTCCCGTCGCCCGAGCTGTCGGTGCTCCGCTTCGAGGGGGACGAGTACCGCTTCGGCTTCGCGCGCGGGATGACCGGCCTCGTGCAGGAGGGGGCCGCGCGGACCAGCTTCGCGGAGCTCGTGCGCGGAAAGAAGGCGGCGGCCGACGAGAAGGTGGAGGGCGCCTTCTGGATCCCGGTGCCCCGCAGCGGCGCCGTCCGCGCCGAGTTCGGCGCGAAGCTCGCGATCGAGGCCCGCCCCCGGCGGCCGCAGGCCATCAAGGGCGCGCCGTTCTGGGAGCGGATCAACTACCAGTTCCTGAACCTCTTCCTCGTCCTGTTCTTCATCCAGGCCGGGTTCATCGTCGCGGCAAACAACTTCCCGTACGACACGGACGTCCTCGCCGACGACCTGTTCAAGAATCCCTCCCGGATGGCGAAGTTCATCATCAAGCCGCCCGAGGCGGCGCCGAAGCTCCCGGAGCCCAAGGGCGACAAGAAGGGCGACCCGGGGGAGATGGCCGAGAAGCACAAGGGCGACGAGGGGCAGATGGGCAAGAAGGACGCGCCCAAGACCAACGCCCGCTCGGCCCCCAAGGCGATCGACCCGAACGCGAAGGAGCTCGTGAAGCGGACCGGCCTGCTCGGCGTGCTCGGGCGCGGTGGCGGCGCGGGGCTCTCGACGGTGTTCGGCTCGGGCGGCCTCGGCGGCGACCTCAAGGGCGCGGTCGGCAACATGTTCGGCCCGGTGGTCGGCGACTCCCAGGGGCTCGGCGGGCTCGGCATCCGCGGCTCGGGCTCGGGCGGCGGCGGCTCGGGCGAGACCATCGGCATCGGCGCGGTGGGCACGAAGGGGCGCGGCGGCGGCTACGCCGGCTACGGCACGGGCGTGGGCGGCCTCGGCAAGAAGGGCGACCGCGACGTGAACGTCTCCACCGGCACCGCGGTGGTGATGGGCTCGGTGGACAAGGAGCTCATCCGGCGCGTCATCCAGGAGCACGCCGCGCAGATCCGCTACTGCTACGAGCAGCAGCTCGCGCTCAACCCGCGGCTCCAGGGCAAGGTCTCCATCAAGTGGATCATCAACGGCGACGGGTCGGCTTCGAGCCCTCAGGTGGAGTCCTCCGGGACGACGCTCGAGGACGCCAAGGTCCACGCCTGCATGATGTCGCGCATCACGAGCTGGGCGTTCCCCAAGCCGAAGGGCGGCGGCATCGCGGTGATCACCTACCCGTGGATCCTGCGCTCGTCGGGCGGGGAGTAGGGAGGCACGCGTGAAGCGTCTCGGCTTCGGTCCGGCGGCGCTCGCCGCCCTTGCGGCGGCCGCGCTCGCCCTGCCTGGCGCCAGCCGCGCCCAGGAGGCCGCCCCGGCGCTGCAGGAGGACCCGCGCGCGGCGAAGTTCCGCGACGTGGAGCGGGGCTTCTTCATCGGCTTCGAGCTCGGCTACCTGCACCTGCTCGACACGCCCACCGCCGAGCCGGCGAGCTTTCCTCAAGCCGGCGAGTCCGGCGGCACGGCGGGGGGCCTGCTCGTCGGCGTGAACGCCGGCGTGGACCTCGGCTCGCGGATCGCCGTCTCGCTGTACGGCGCGGGCGGCAACCAGCGGGCGGACGTGAGCTACGGGGCGTTCAGCCTCTACTCGGCCGGGCTCGACCTGCGCGTCTCGCTGCTCGGCCGGCGCGACCGGAACGCCTTCGAGCGGCTCTTCGTCTACGTGCACGGGCGCGGCGGCTACGCGAAGACCTGGCCGCAGGGCCTCTTCGGCGAGGACGACGTGGTGGTCGCGGGCGGGCTCGGCGTCGAGTACTTCACGCGCCTGCGCCACTTCTCCATCGGCGCGGCGGTGGACTACGTGCACGCCACCAAGGCGGGCGCGGGCGGCATCGCGGCGTACCCGACGCTCCGCTACACGTTCTAGCCCGTCAGTGAAGGGCGGCGGGCGCGTCGTCGCGCTCCGCGGCGGCGGTGGCTCCGCGGCGCGCCGCCGGCGCGCGCTCGAGCGCCGGCCGGTCCCAGTCGCCCGACGTCGCGGCCGCCTCGTAGAGCCCCTCGCAGAACGCCGAGATCGCGGCGGCCGGGTCCGCGGCAGTGCGCACGGCGTCGTACGGCAGGACGAACTCGCCGAGCCCCGGGTCGTAGCGCGCCGCGGCCGGCTGCACCGCCGCCTCGCGGAAGCCCTGCGGCTCGGGCGCCGCGTACCCGTAGAGCATCGGCTCGTCGACGTACGCGCCGGCCGGCATGGCGCCGCCTGGCCAGAAGCCGAAGGAGACGACCTCGTGCGAGTACGCCTCGCGGGTCACGGGGTCGGCCCCGGGCCGCTCCGGGGCGCGCCGGCCGGAGAAGCGCGTGTACGCGAGATCGAAGCTGCCCCAGAAGAAGTGCACCGGGCTCTGCTTGCCGACGAACGAGCCGGCGAGCGCCTTGAGCGCCGCGTCGCAGCGGCGGAGGACCTGCCAGAACCGATGGGCCGCGGCGGGATCGTAGACGCGAGGGGCGTCGTCGCGATCGAAGGGGACGGGATCGGGCACTTCGACGGGCAGGGTCCAGATGTGCACCTCGAGGCCGACCGAGCGGAGGAGCGCGCGGTAGTCCTCGTAGAACGCGTGGATCGAGCGCGGGGCGAGCGGCATGCTCCGGGCCTCGCCGGCGCCCCGCAGCGCGAGGACGTGGTCGACGAGGTCCAGCTCGACGTCGAAGCACCGGTCCCCGCTCCAGATCGGCGAGGCGCTCGCGAGGCCGCGGCCGGTCACGCGCAGCGCGGAGTGCCACCAGTGGTTCTGCGGCGCCGTCCGCGCGAGGAGCGTCTTCCCGACGATCTGCGAGCACATGTGCAGCGTGTCGCGCGTCTCGCGCCAGCGCGACAGCGCCGGCAGCTCCGGCCACGCGCTCGCCTCGGCCTCACGGGTCATCGCGAGCCTCCCTCGGTGCGCCGGCGGCGGGCTCACCCCACGGCGCGGGCACGGATCGCCGTGTAGCGCCGGGAACGCGTTCGCGCCAGGCGAGGCGCGCGGCCTCGCCCGGGGCCTACCGCCAGCCCCACGTCTCCTCCCCTTCGGGCGTGCGGGCGTAGGTGCGGCCGCCGAGCGGCGCGAAGAAGACGGCGTCGAGAGGCAGCTGGGTGGCGACGTCGAAGATGCCGACCTCGCCGCCGTCCTCGGCGACCGCGAAGGGCAGGGTGAGGGTCCCGTGTGCGGGCACGACGGTCCCCGCCGCGAGGGGCAGCTTAAGCCGGGCGCGCAGGTCGTCGGTGATCGCGAGGCCGCCGAGATCGCGCGGGGTGTCCTCGCGATTGTGCAGCTCGACGAAGCCCGGGCCGACGGCGTTCACCACGAGGCCCCCCTCGCCGCGTCGGCGCTCGAGCGGGATCTGCTGGCGGAGGAAGGCCGTCCGCAGCGCGACGTACTCCTTCAGCCAGGCAGGGGAGCGCTCCGCGTGCTCGGTGAGCGTTCCGTCGGGGTCGGTGGTCCACGGGTCTTGGAGCAGCTCCGGCCGGATGAGCGCGTGCTGCGCGTCGATGCGGGCGCCGGCCTCCGCCGCCGAGAAGACGCCGTCGAGCATGGCCTCCACCTCGTCGAGCACGCGGTTCCGCAGCGCGGGGAGATCCCACAGCCGCTGGAAGAGCACGACGAACGGCGGGTGCGCCTCGACGCCGTAGCGCGCCGACTTGCCGGCGGCGACGCCGATCGTCGCGGGGTCGTAGAGCGTGTACGTCGGGATGGCGTAGCGCGAGGGCGCGCTCCAGCTCGGGTCGTTGTTCCGCCAGTAGACGAGCTTCGCGTTGTTCAGGTCCCAGGGCACGAACGTCCACTTTCCGGTGCCCGCGTCGTGGACCAGGTAGCTGCCCGAGTCGTCGATGCCCGACCAGGAGATGAGGATCGCGACCGCGTAGGTGCGGACGAGCGCGTCGAGCTCGACGTTCTGCTCGAGCCAGGCCTTTAGCTCGTGCTCGGGCGTGCGGGCGAGGCCGCGCAGGAAGGCCCAGAGGTCCTCGTCGGAGCCGAGCTCGTTCGTCTCCTTCTCCCACGGCCCCTGGTAGGAGCTCGGCGGGGTGAGCTTCAGCTCGCAGTCGCGCAGCCCGCAGCGGTAGACGTTGGAGGTCTCGTCGAAGCCCTGGTCCCTGAGGAAGTGCTTGTCGTCGGCATCCTGCACCTCGACGTAGACGCCCTGGAGCTCGCCGGTGACCTCGAGCGTGATGTAGCGGAAGCGCGGCGCGCGGACGCCCGCGCCGCGCATCAGGCCGTAGCTGAACGGGTCGGCGAGGTAGCCGCCGTCGGCCCACTCCGCGAGGTAGTTCCGCGTGCGGGCGTGCCACGAGCCCGCCCCGGCCGCGCCGCTCATGGCGACGCCGGTCGGGTGGCGCGTCTTCCAGCTGTGCTTCGGGTGCTCGCGCGCGCCGTCGCCGCGCTGGCGGAGCTCCACGTCGTGCCACGCGCCGGCCAGGAAGAGCCGCCCCGGGGCGTACACCTTGCTCCAGAGCTCGTAGACGATGTCGGCGGTGGACTGCGGGAAGTCGAGCCGGAGGTGCTCGATCCCCTCCTGCAGGGGCGGCCACGCCACCGGGGTCACCGGGTCCGGCGGGGGATCCGGCGGAGGAGGCGGCTCGCCGTCGTCGTCACCGCCGCCGCCACCCCCGCCGCCATCCCCGCCGCCGACCAGATCCTGATCGCGCAGGGGCGGGTTGTTGCAGGCCAGGATGGCCGCCGCGAGCACGGCGGCGAGGAGGCGGAGGCTCATGGAGCGCGCGCCGTGCAACGCGCGCGCCCGACCTCACCGGGGGTCACATCACGGACGGTAAGCGCGCCTCGTCGCCCGGCGGGCGCCCTTCGCGGGCACGCGCGCCGCCGCGAGCGTCCGGCGCCGCCGCACGGCGTACGCGGCCGCGGCGAGCGCGGCGAGCGAGAGCAGCCCCGCGGAGCCGGAGGACGCACAGCCGGAGCTGCCCGCGGCGACCTGGGGCGCGGGCTGCTCGCCGCCCGGGACGCCCCCGCCATCGTCCCCGCCGGTGTCCCCGCCGGTGTCGCCGCCGCCACCCGGCGCCGTGAGGGGTGGGATGTCCTTCACGATCGTGAACGTGTCGTGGACGACCCCCGCGCCGGTGATCGACTCCACCTTGAGGGTCCCGTCCTCGAGCGTGAGCACGACGTGCTGGTCGATCTTCTCCCGGTACGCGGTCCACGGCGCCGCGGGCAGCGCGAAGTCGTAGAGCCAGTTCCCGGCGCCGCCGGAGGTGACGTACACGGGTGCGGTCGGGTGGTCGTAGTCCATCTGCGTCGGGACGCCGTCCTTCGTGGGCCAGGTCCGCTCGTACAGGTGGTTGTGCCCCTCGAGCACCAGGTCCACGCCGAACTCCTGGAAGATCGGCACGAGCGCGGCCGGGATCTGCGGGTAGACGCCGTACTTGCCGGTGGCGACCGCGGGCCGGTGGATCAGCGCGAACTTCCACGGCGCGTCGCTCGCGGCGAGGTCCGCCCGGAGCCACGTCGTCATCGAAGCGGTCGTGCAGCCCGCCTCGGCCGCCACGAGCGGGACGATGCAGTTGGAGTCGAGGGCGACGACGTGGATGTCGCCCCAGTCGAACGAGTAGTAGCGCTCGCCCTCGGGCCCCTCGGGGAGCTCGTGGGCTTCGAGGTACGGCTGCGCGCCGGGCGTGCGGTACTCGTGGTCGCCGGGGACCGGCCAGAGCGTGGTGCTCCGGAGCAGCGGGGCGAATGGCTGGAACATGCGCGGATCCCAGTCGGCGGTCGCGCCGTCCGGATAGGCGTTGTCGCCCACCGTGAACAGCGCCGAGACGCCGCGCTCGCGGAGCCGCTCGCCGTTCGCCACCGCGACGGGCTCCGCCGTCCCGTGGTCGCCCATGACGCCGATCACCGCCCTGCGCCCCGCGGCGGTGCCCGGCGCGCCCGGCGTGCGGACGAGGCCGCTCGACCGCTCCACGCCGTCGAGCAGGACGCGGTAGGCGATCTCGCTCGCCGCGGGGAGCCCCTCGAGCCGGAGCACGTGGTGCGTGCCGCTCGTCGTGGCCTCGACGGTCTGGCCGCCCGGCAGCGTCGCCACGGCGCGGACGCTGGCGGCGACGCCGGTCTTCACGACCACGAGCGTGGACGACGGCGTCGTCTGCTGGAGGAACGGACCGCGGATGATGGCGGCCGCATCGGCGAGGGCCGGCAGGGCGAGCGCGAGGGCGGCGGTCAGGCGGGCGAGCGTCGTCAAGGCAGGTCCTTTCCTCCGGGGCGCCGGGCGGGACGCGGGTTCCGGTGGTCGAGATCCCGACAACACCCGGCGCTCGCCCTTTCCTTCCGGGGTCGGGCTCACGGCGGGATGAGGTGGGAAAAGCGCTTCCCACGCGCGGAACGACAGGAGGCGCGGTTCACCGCTCACGGCGCGTGGAGGTCGGGCACCTTCATTGCACCGCGCGGCGTTCGTGAAGCCGTTCCGTCGCGCGTTCGTCACCTCTGCGCTCGCCCTGGTGCTCGGAGGGGGGGCGCCGGTCGCGCAGGAGCGCCTCGCCGTGGGGAGCGTGTCGAGCGGGTCATCGGTCGCGACGGCAAGCCCGGTCCCGACCGCGGCCTCGAGCGAGATGCAGGCCGCGGGACTGACCACGACGACCGCGAGCCTGACGACGACCCCGCCCGCGCCCGCGCCCGCGACCGCGACCGCGACCGCGACCGCGACCGCAACCCCGACCCCGACCGCGATCCCGCCCCTGTTCGCGACCCCGTCCCCGCTCCCGCGCGAGACCCCGTCCCCGCTCTCGCCCGAAACCCCGCCCGCGCCTCCCGCCCCCGCCGGCGCTGCCTCGCGCGTCGCGCTCCCGCGCGACCTCGAGGTGGAGGTCCACGGCCGCTTCTACACCGGCGTCTCGGCCGACGAGCGCGAGGGCTGGACGCGGGAGCTCGGCCTGCGCGAGGCGCGAATCGGCGTGGAGGCGCGCATCGGGAAGGCGCTCACGGTGGTCGAGGCCGATCTCGCCTCGCGCACGCCGATCAAGGACGCCTACCTCCAGCTCGACGGGCCGCTCGCGACGCGGCTCGTGGCGGGGCGCTTCAAGGCCCCCTTCTCCGAGCGCCGGCTCGTCTCGTCCTGGAAGCTCCCGCTCGTCGGGCGCGGCCTCGTGAACGACTACGTCTCGGACCGCAACGCGATCGGCGGGCGGCGGCTCGGCGCCGTCGGCGCGGTGCAGCCGTGGCAGGGGCGGGTGGAGGTCGCGGCGGGCCTGTTCGTCTCCGACGCGGGCGACGCCAACGGCGGCCAGGCCGAGGACTACGCGGCGCGGGCCGCGGTGAGGCCCTGGAGCTGGCTCGAGCTGGGCGGCTCCGGCTACCGCGCCGCGCCCGTCGAGGAGACCGGGCGGCGCGAGGCGGCCGCGGCCCACCTGAAGCTCGAGGCGGGCCGGCTCGAGACCACCCTGGAGGCGATGGCGGGGCGCGTGGCGGCGGGCCGCTTCCGCGCCGCGACCGCCGTCGCGTCCTACACGCTCGAGCTCCGCTCCGGCGGCCGGTTGCAGGTCGCGCCGGTCGCGGCCGGGGAGCTCCTGCAGCTCGAGAGCGGCGAGGGCGGGCAGGGGCACGCGGCCATCGCCGGCGCGGTGATCTCCTGGGCGCGCGGGCTCAAGCTGAAGGTCCAGGGGGAGCGCGCGCGGCGGCCGGGGGACCCCGCGATGGCGAACGCGCTCGCGGTGGAGCTGGGGGCGAAGTTCTGACGGGGCGCCGGGCGGGGGACGCAGGCCGGCGGGGAGGGTGTGGGGGGATGATCCCGTACGCGGAGGGCGCGATCACGAGCCTGCGGCGCGAGGCGAAGGTGGTGCTCGCCGCCGCCGAGGCGGACGTGCTCGCGGCGCTGCTCGGTCGGGTGGCGGCGCCGCACGAGAGCCGCGTCACCGCGGTCTACTTCGACGGCCCCGCCGCGCCGCTCGCGCGGCGCGCCGCGGCCACGCCGGGCGATTGCCTCAAGGTGCGCGCCAAGGCATACGCCCCCGATCGGAGCCTCGCGCCGGGCCGGGTGGTGCTCGAGGTGAAGCGCGAGCGGGGCGGCCTCACGTGGAAGGAGCGGACCTGGGTCCGCCGCGAGGAGGTGCCCGACGCGGTCCAGGACGTGCTCGCGCCGTCGCAAGGCCCGCTCTCGCCGCTCGTCGCGACGTCCTACCGGCGCCGCGTCTTCCAGCCGTCGCCCGCGTGGCGCGTCACGATGGACGACGACCTCGGCTTCCACCTCGCCGGCTGGGGGCTCTTCGCCCCCGCCGCGCCGCCCTGGCCGGCGGCGCTCGGGGAGCGGTTCGCGGCGGAGCAGCGGGTGATCGTCGAGCTGAAGCACGAGGCGGACGCGCTGCCAGGCTGGCTCGCCGCGCTGGCGCGGCGCCGGACGCCCTACAGCAAGTTCGCCGAGGCGGTGGCGCGCGCGTCGGCGCGGCCGTCGTCCATCCCGGCGAAGGGAGCCTGACCCCGTGTTCGTCGCGTTCGAGGGGATCGACGGGAGCGGCAAGACCGCGCTCTCGAACCTGGTGGCGGACCGGCTCCGCGCCGCCGGGCGCGAGGTGGTCCACGCCCGCGCGCAGGGCGTGCTCGCGTCCGCCGTCGCTCGGCGCGTCCGCGAGCTCACGCGCGACGCGGCGCTGCTCGAGATGTCGCCGCGCGCCGAGCTGTTCCTGAACCTCGCCCGCGAGGCGCAGCAGCTCGACGAGGTCGTGCGCCCCGCGCTCGCGCACGGGGCCGTCTGCATCGCCGACCGGAGCCTCCACTCCATCGCCGCCCTCGCGGTGGGCGGCCGGGCCCTGCCGCGCGAGGAGGTCGCGGCGGCGACCGCGGCCGCGGCCGGCGGCACCTGGCCCGCGCTCGCCGTGCTCGTGGACGTCGACCCGGACGTCGCGCGGCTGCGCCGGCAGGTGCGCAAGCTCGTCGAGGGGCGCGACGCGGGCGCGGAGTCGCGCAAGGGGCTCGCCGGGGCGGGCCTCCAGGTGCGCATCCGGCGCCACCTGCTCGCGGCCGCCGCGGACGACCCGGCCACCTGGCTCGTGGTCGGCAACGAGGCCCGCCCGCTCGGGGCGCTCGCCGCGGAGCTCGCCGCCGAGATCGAGCGGCGGCTCGCGGGCGGCGCGCCGCGCCCCGCGCCCGCGCAGGCGGCGGTCCGCCGCCGCGCGGGCAAGGCGGCCGATCCCGCCGAGGTGGCCGCCCGCTTCCGCGCCGGCCTCGCCGCGCTCGCGGCGACCGAGCCCGGCCTCGCGGCCTATCTTCTCTCCGGCATCCCCGGCCCCGCGGAGCACGTGCTGCGGGCCGCCCTCGCGCCGCGGGCGCCGGCCATCGTGGCGCGCGGCCTCGCCGGGCTCACCGGGCCGGACACCGCCGGGCTGCGCCGCGCGCTCGCCGACGTGGTCCCCGCCGACGTCGCGCTCGGCCTCGAGCGCGACCCGTCGCCCGCGGCCGCTGCGCTCCGCGCGACGCTCGTCGCGCGGGTCCCGGGCGCGGTGGCCCGGGCGCTCGCGGGCGACGGCTCGGAGGCGGCCTGGGCGCTCCGCGCGCGGGCGCTCGAGGCCGGCGAGCTGGGTGGCGTGCTCGCCGGGCTCGCGGGGGTGGACGACCCGCGCGCCTGGGCGCTCCGGTCGGACGGGCTCGCCCGCGGCCTCGCGGTCGACGTGGCGCGGAGCCTCGCCCACCTGCCCGGCGCCCGCGCCGACGCGCTCCGCGGCGAGCTCGCCGGCCGCGATCGGCTCGCGGCGCTCCGCGCCACGACCGGCGTGGACGGCCCGCTCGCGCGCTCGCTGCGCGAGGCGCTCTTCCCCCACGCGCCGAAGCGGGTGCTGCGCTCGCTCACCGGCGTGGACGCGCCCTACGCCTGGGCCCTCCGCGAGCGCGCCCTCGCGCTTACGAAGGAGGCGCTCGACTCCGTCGACGCCATGGACCACCCGCGCGCGTGGGCGCTCCGCGAGGCGGGGCTCGGGAGCTGGCCCGCGACGGCGGTCTCGTCGCTCCGGCACCTCGTGCGCGGCCCGCGGGGCCGGGCGGTGCTCGCCCGCGCGCTCGCGACGGCGCCGGGCAGCATCGCCGTGCTGCGGAACGCGCACGCCGCCTTCGCGCACGAGGTCCCGCTCCCGCTCTCGAACACCGTCGCGACCCGCGCGGCGGACGAGCCACCTCGCGCGGTCGCCCTGGAGGAGCCGTGCTCGACCTGAACGCCCTGGCCGCGCAGGCCGGTCTCTCTTTCGCCGACGCCCACCTCGGCGCCATCGCCCCCCGGTTCGTCACCGCCGTGGGCGCAGGGGTGCTCATCTCCGCCCGCCCCTGGCGCCTCCTCATGGGACGCAAGCCCCCGCGCCCCGAGATGGTTCAGGCGCAGATCCTCCTCTGCGCGGCGGCCGCCATCATCACGATGGTGGTGGGCGACAGCCTGGCGAAGGCGTTCGGCCTGGTGGGGCTCGGCAGCTTCGTGCGCTTCCGCTCGGGGCTCAAGGACCCGCGCGACGCGGCGGTGCTGTTCCTCGTGATCGGGCTCGGCATGGCGTGCGGCCACGGGAGCCTGGGCCTCGCCATCGTCGGCGCGCTCCTCGGCAGCGGGCTGCTCGCCGCGCTCGACCTGTTCCGCGTGCCCGACGCGCCTCCGCAGGAGGCCGCAGAGCCGCAGCCCGCGCCGCGCGCGCTGGTTGCCGCCGGCTCCGCGGTAGCTCCCGCAATCGTCGGGGGCGATGTAGGCAAACGCCCGTAAGGGCTCGGTTTTCCTGCGGCCGTTCCGTTGACCCCCCGGCGGACCCAGACCTATACTCCCGGAGCGCGGCGCTGTTCTCGCGAAGTGAGCGGCTCCCTCGCCGGGCGACCCCATCGTGAGCGCACCCTCCCTGGACGAGCAGATCCGTTCGCACCTCGAGACCATCGAGGCCGCGCCGGGTGACGTCCAGGCGTTCCGGGCCCTCGAGGACCTCTACGCCCAGGCCTCCCGCTGGGAGGATCTCGTCGCGCTCTACGAGGGGCGCGCGCGGCTCGTCCCCGAGCCGGGTGCCCCGTTCCTCGCCAAGGCCGCGAACCTCGCCCGCTCGAAGCTCAGGAACACGGTCCGCGCCGAGGGGCTGCTGAAGCAGCTCCTCCAGGCCGAGCCCGCCCACGCCGAGGCCCTCCACGCCATGTCGGCGATCCTCGAGGAGCGGGAGGAGTGGGCCGGCCTCGCCGGAGCGCTCGAGCGCGAGGCCGCGTCCGCCACGGATCCGCGCGAGGCGGCCCGGCTGACGCTGCGGCTCGGCGCGCTGCACGAGGAGCGGCTCGGACGCCGCGATCGCGCGACGCTGCTCTACGCGCGCGCCGTCCGGCTCGATCCCGCCCTCGAGGAGGCCCGGGCCCGCGCGCTCGCCGGCTTCACGGCGCTCCGCCGCTTCGGCCAGGCGAAGAAGCTGCTCGACCAGCTCCGCGACACCGGGACCGATCGCGCCCGGCTCGCGGCCGAGTACGCGCGCCTCGGGCAGCTCCTCGCCGAGGAGCCGCTCGAGCACGGCCTCGCGCAGGACTGCCTCATCGAGGCGCTCGCCCTCGATCGCGCCGCGCCCGGCGGGCTCGAGGGGCGGGAGCGGCTGCGCGCGTTCCCGCGGGTCTGGCGCGACGAGGTCCGCGCCCTCGACGAGCGCGCCGCGGCCGCCACCGACCGGCGCGAGGCGGCGGGGCTGCAGCTGCGCGCCGCCCAGCTCGTGCTCGCCTACGAGGGCGAAGGGCCGGCCCGCGCGATCGAGCGGATCGAGCGGGCGTGGGCGCTCTCGCCGGGAGAGCCGCTCGCCCTCGAGCTGCTCGCGCGCGTCCACGGCGAGAGCGGTGACCACCGCGGGCACGCCGACCGGCTGGCGCGGATCGCGGGCTCGACGCGCGACCGGGCCGCCCTCGTCCAGCTCCACCTCGAGATGGCGCGCCTCGACCTCGTCCGCTTCGGCGACGCGGAGAGCGCGATGGCCGCGCTCGCCCGCGCGCTCGAGCTCGACCCGGCCTGCGAGACGGCCGCGCTGCAGGTCTTCGAGCACCACGTGGACGCCGGCCGCTTCGAGGAGGCGCTCGCCGCGCTGGAGCGGCACCTCGCCGCCGCCCCCGAGAAGCCGGCCCACGCGCCGCTCCGCGTCCGCGCCGCGGGGCTCGCGAAGGACCGGCTCGCCGACGCCGCCCGCGGCCGCCGCCACCTCGAGGCGGCGCTGCGCGCCGACCCGGGCCACGGCCCCGCGGCGAAGGCGCTCGCGCCGCTCCTCGCCGAGGCGGGCGAGTGGGGGCGCCTCGCCGAGGTCCTCGAGCTGTCCGTCGCCTCCGAGCGCGATCCCGCCGAGCGGGTGCGCCTCCTCGAGCGGCTCGCCGAGGTCCAGCAGGAGCAGCTCGATCGCCCGAAGGACGCGCTGCGCACGCTCTCGCGCGCCCTCGCGCTCGACCCGGCCCGCGCCGCGACGCGGAACGCCATGGAGGGCGCGGCCGCGCGCGCCGACGCCTACCCCGACCTCGTCCGCGCCTACCGCTCGGCCGCGTCGCTCCCGCTCGCCGACGGCGAGCACCGCGCGAGGAAGACCCTCCTCCGCCGCGCCGCGGAGATCCTCGACCGCGACCTCGGCAAGCCCGAGGAGGCGGTGCGCACCTGGCGCGCGCTCGTCGAGCTCGATCCGGAGGACCGCGGCGCCGCGGGCGCGCTCGAGGCGTGCCTGGAGCGCGCCGGCCAGCAGGAGGAGGCGGCGCGCGCCCTCGAGGAGCGGCGGACCCGCGCGAGCGGCGAGGAGCGGCGCGCCCTCTCGGGCAAGCTCGCCCGGCTCTGGCACGACGCGGCCCGCTTCGACGGCGCCGCCGCCGTCTGGCGCGAGCTGCTCGCCGAGGCGCCCGAGGACGACGAGGCGGCGTGGGGGCTCCACGCCGCGCTCGAGGCGACGCCCGGCGTCGCCGCCGCCGAGGAGCGGGTCCACCTCCTCGCGCGCCTCGCGGCGCGCGCGCGCACCCACGCCGAGCGCGCCACCCTCGAGGTGGCCCGCGCCGAGGCGCTCGCCGATCCGCTCGGGCGGCTCGGGGAGTCCGCCGGCGTCGCGCTCGGGCTCCTCTCGGGCGGCAGCCTCGCGGCCTCGCAGCGAGCGGACGCGGTGGCGCTGCTCGAGCGGCTCCTCTCGCGCGGCGTCGACCCGCTCCGCATCGCCCAGGCGCTCGCGCCGGTCTACGCCGCCGCGGAGGAGCCGGCGAAGCAGGCGGAGATGCTCGAGCTCATCGCGCGGCGGCTGCCCGCCGGCGCGGACCCGCGCGAGCGGGCCCGCACGCTGCTCGACGCCTCCGCCGTCCGCGCCGGCCGGCTCGGCGACGCGCGCGGCGCGCTCTCCGCCGCGGCCGCGGCGCTGCGCGCCTGCCCCGAGCACCCCGAGGCGCGCCGCCGCTGCGAGGAGCTCGCGCGCGAGGTCGGGGCGCAGGGGGAGCTCTTCGCGCTGCTCGCCGAGGCGGCCGGGACGCTCGTGGAGCGCCCGGAGGACGAGCTCGCGCTGCGCCTGCGCGCCGCCGCGGTGGCCGAGGAGGACCTCGGCGCCTTCGAGGAGGCGGCCGTCCAGCTCCGCCGGGCGCTCGCGCTGCGCCCCGGCGATCCCGCCATCCTCGCGGCCCTGACGCGCGCCGCCGCCGCGGCGGAGCGCTGGCCCGAGGCGGCCGAGCTCCTCGCCGAGCGCGCGGAGCGCGCGAGCGGGGCCGAGCGCGCCGCGCTCCTCGCGCAGCGCGGCGAGATCCTGCACGAGCGGCTCGGCGACGCCGCCGGCGCCGCGGCGGCGCTCGAGGCGGCGGCCGAGCTCGCCGCCCCCGAGGCGCGGCCGCGGCTCCTCTCCAGGCTCGCCGCGGCGCGCGCCGCGACGGGCGACGCCGCGGGGCAGGCGACCGCCCTCGCCGAGGCCTACGCCGCGAACCCGGACGACGCGGCCACGCTCGCCGCGCTCGAGCGCCACCTCGACGGCGAGGACCCCGCCGCTGCGCGCACCGCCGCACGCGCCCTGTCGCTCCACCCGGATCCGCGCCGGCGGCTGCGCGGGCTCGAGGCGGAGGCCCGTCACGGCGGCGACCCCGCCGCGCGCGCGGCGGCCCGCCGGGCCCAGGCCCGCGTCTACGAGACCGAGCTCGGCCAGGCCTCGCTCGCCTTCCACGCGCTCGCCGACGCCGCCCGCGAGACGCCCGGCGACGCCGCCCTGCGCGCGGAGCTCCGCCGGCTCGCGGCCGCGTCCGAGGAGCTCGAGGCCTGCGCGCGCCTCTACGCCGACCTCGGCGCGCAGCTCCCTCCGGCCGAGCGCGCGCCGCTCGCGCGCGAGGCGGCCGAGCTCGCCGAGCGGCGGCGCGACCCCGACGCGGCCGCCGCCTCGTGGGAGGCGCTCCTCGCCGACGCGCCCGGCGACCGCGAGGCGCTCGCCGCGCTCCGCCGCCTCCACCGCGCGCGCGAGCGCTGGGGCGAGCTCGCGGACGTGTGCGCGGTGCTCGCGCGCCTCGGCGAGGGCCCGGCCCGCGCCGACGCGCTCCGCGAGGAGGCGATGCTCGCCGAGACGCGCCTCGCGAACCCGGTCCGGGCGGCCGCCGCCTGGGGCGAGGTGCAGCGGCTCGTCCCCGACGACTCCGAGGCGGGCGCCGCCCTCGAGCGGCTGCACGAGCGGCTCGACGCGCCGGCCGAGCTCGCCGGCACGCTCGAGCGCCGGCTCGCGCGCGGCTTCGACCCCGAGGCCGCCGCCCGGCTCGCCGAGCTCCGCCGCACCCGGCTCGGCGACGCGGCGGGCGCGCTCGCCCTCCACGCCGAGCTGCTCGCGCGGGATCCCGCGCGCGCGGCCTCCCTCGACGCGCTCGCCGCGCTCGCCGCGGAGCCCGGGCCGGCCGGCGCCGAGGCCCTCGCGATCGCCGACGCGACGCTGCGCGCGGCCGGCGAGCACGCGCGGCGGGTGGCGCTGCGCGAGGCGCGGCTCTCCGCGGCGGCCGACCCCGAGGAGCGCGCCGCGCTCTTCGGCGAGATCCGCGCGCTCCTCGAGAGCGAGCGCGGCGAGCCCGCGCTCGCCTTCGTCGCCGCCTGCCGGGCCTTCGCGGAGGGCGGCCTGGCGCGGTCGGCGGCCGACGCGGACCTCGAGCGGCTCGCCCGCGCGACCGGCTCGGAGGACGAGCTCTGCGAGGTCTGGGAGGAGGCCGCCTCGAGCGCGCCCGCCGAAGACGCGCTCGCGCTCCGCCGCCGCGCGGCCAGGCTGCGCGGCGAGCTGGGCGGCCCGGCCGCCATCGCGGGCTGGCGGCGGCTGCTCGAGGTTTCGCCCGACGACCCCGAGGCGCTCGAGGCGCTCGAGGCGCTCTACGCGGCGGCCCGCTCGGCGGGGGAGATCCTGGAGGTCGCGCGCCGGCGCGCCGCGCACGTGGAGGGGGGAGCGGGACGCGCCGCCCACCTCCTGCACGCCGCGGCGGTGGCCGAGGAGCTCGGCGATCCGCAGACGGCGCTCGCCGCCCTGCGCGAGGCGCGCGCGGAGGACCGGGACAGCCCAGCGGCGCTCGAGGGGCTCGAGCGGCTCCTCTCGCGCCTCGCCCCGGGCCCCGAGCTCGAGGAGGTGCTCCTCGCGCGGTCCCGCGCCGCCGCCGGCGATCCCGCGCAGCGCGTGGCGCTCCTGCTCCGCCGCGCGGCGCTGCTCGAGGGCGACCCCGATCCGATGCGGCCGCTCGAGGCCTACGCCGAGATCCTGGCCGAGCGGCCGCGCGAGCCCGAGGCGGTCGCCGGGCTCGAGCGGCTCGTCGCGCGCCCCGACGCGCGCGGCCCCGCGGCCCGCGCGCTCGAGGACGTGCTGCGCGCCGCGGGCGATGCCCGCCGCCTCGCGGCGCTGCTCGAGGTGCGGCTCGAGGGGGCTGACGACGCCGAGCGCCGGCCGCTGCTCGCCGAGCTGGCGGCCCTCCAGGAGCGCCTCGGCGACCGGCCGCGCGCCTTCGAGGCCAAGCTGCGGGAGCTGCGCGAGGCGATCGCCCAGGGCCAGGACGCGCCGGGCGCCCGCGGGGATCTCGAGCGGCTCGCCGCGGCGGCGGGGCTCTTCGGCCCGCTCGCCGAGGCGTTCGAGGAGCTGCTCCAGGCGCCCTCGCTCCCGCCCGCGGCGGCGGTGGACCTGCGGCGCCGGCTCGGCGCGATCCACGCGGAGCGGCTCGGCCGGCCGGACCAGGCGGTCCGCTGGTACGAGGAGGCGGCGCGCGGGGCGCCCACCGCCGAGGTGCTCGGAGCGCTCGCGCGGGCCTACCGGAAGCTCGGCGCGCCGCGGGAGCTCGCGCGGACGCTGGACCGGCTCGCCGACGCCGCACCCTCCGCGGCGACGAAGAAGGAACTCCTGCTCGAGGTGGCGAAGATCATGGCCGACCCGCTCTCCGATCGCGACGGCGCCGTCGCGGCGTACCGGAAGATCCTCGCCGTGGACCCCGAGGACCCGAACGCGCTCCGGCTCCTCGGCACCGCCCTCGGCGCCTCCGAGCGCTGGGACGAGCTCGCCGACGTCCTCTCGCGCGAGGTCTCGCTCGCCGACCGCCAGCCGAACCTCGTCGCCGAGGCGGCCGAGCTGCGCTTCCGGCTCGGGCGGATCCGTCACCAGCGGCTCGCCGACGCGGACGGCGCGCTCGAGTGCTACCGCGACGTGCTCGCGCGCGTGCCCCGCCACCCCGCCGCGCTCGCCGCGCTCGAGGAGCTCTCGCGCACCACCGGCCAGGCCGCGCTCGAGGCGGCGGCGCTGCTCGAGCCGGTCTACGCCGCCGAGGGGGAGCACCAGAAGCTCATCGAGACGCTCGAGGCGCGCTGCGCCAACGAGATCGACCCGCACGCGCGGGCGGAGCTCCTGCGCCGCGTGGCGGAGGTCTACGCCGGGCCGCTGCGCAACCCCGAGATGGCCTTCCTCGCGGCCGGGCGCGCCCTCGCCGCCGATCCCGACGCGCTCGCCTCGCTCGCCCTCGCCGAGCAGCACGCGCGCGCCGCCGGGCTCGAGGAGGAGCTCGCGGCCCTGCTGGCGGAGCACGCCGACCGGGCCCGCGAGCCCACCACGCGCGCCGAGCTGCAGCGCCGCATCGCGCGGCTCGCCGGGGCCGACGCCGCCCGCGCCGCCGAGGCGTGGGTGCGGCTCCTCGACCTCGAGCCCGACGACCGGGAGGCGACCGCCGGCCTCGTCGAGGCGCTGCGCGGGGCCGACCCCGAGCCGTTTGCCCAGGCCGTCCGCCGCGCGCTGGCGCTCGAGGACGATCCGGGCGCGCGCGCGGGCCTGCTCGCCGACCTCGCCGCGGTGCTCGACGAGCGGCTCGGCGATCCGCAGGGCGCCATCCAGGCCACGAAGGCGCTCCTCGAGCTCGCCCCGCACGACCGCGAGGCGCTCGCGCGGCTCGACCGGCTCTGCGTGCTGAGCGAGCGGTTCGTGGACCTCGCCGAGGTGCTCGCGCGCGAGGCGGCCGCGGCCGCCCAGGCGGGCGATCTCGCCGCCGCCGCCGGCTTCCGGCAGCGGCTCGCGGAGCTCAAGGAGACGCGGCTCCTCGACCGCGAGGGCGCACTCGGCCTCTACGAGGAGGTGCTCGCGGCGCGGCCCGACCATCCCGAGGCGATCGCGCGGCTCGAGGGGCTGCTCCAGAAGGACTCCGGCAACGCGCGCGCCGCGGTGGCGCTCGAGCGGGCCTACGCCGCGGCGGGCGATCCCCTGAAGCAGGGGGCGGTGCTGGAGCTGCGCGCCGGGGAGCGGCCCGATCCGCTCGAGCGCAAGGCGCTCTACCTCGAGCTCGCGGAGCTGCGGGAGAAGAAGCTCGGCGACCGCACGCTCGCGTTCCTCGCGGTGTGCAAGGCGTTCCGCGAGGACCCCGCCGACGCCGCGGTGCGCGCGCGCCTCGAGGCGCTCGCCCGCGCGAGCGGCCACGAGGAGGAGCTCGCCGCGATCTACGAGGACGAGATCGACCGCCTCCCGCCGCAGGACACCGCCCAGGTGGCGCTCACGCTCGGCGGGCTCCTCGAGGAGAAGCTCGCGGAGCCGGTCCGCGCCGCCCACTACCTGCGCCGCGCCGTGGCGCTCGACCCCTCCGTGGCGCCCGCCGCGCTCCCCGCGCTGGAGCGGCTCCACGCGCGGCTCGAGAGCTGGCCGGAGCTCGCCGACGTCCTCGCCATGCGCGCCCAGGCGGCCCAGGCGGGCGAGCGCGTCCAGCTCCTCCACCGGCTCGGCCAGCTCTGCGCGGAGCGGCTCGACTCGCCCGATCGCGCCGCCGAGGCGTTCGAGGCGGCGGTCCAGGCGGACCCGCGCCACGTGCCGTCGCTGCGCGCCCTCGAGGCGCTCTACGAGGCGGCCGGGCGGCGCGAGGAGCTGTTCAAGAACCTCGCCGCGCAGCGCTCGGCGCCCGCCGACGCGGCCGCGAAGGAGCGGGTGCTCGCGAAGATGGCCGCGCTCGCGGCCGAGCTCGGGCGCGACGACGAGGCGGTGGCGCTCTGGAAGGAGCTGCTCGTCGCGCGGCCGCGCCACGAGGAGGCGCTCGCCGCCCTCGAGGCGCTCTACGAGCGGCTCGAGCGCTGGCAGGACCTCGCCCAGCACCTCCGGCTCCGGCTCTCCGCCACCGTCGACCGGCGCGAGCTCTCGCGGATCAACGACAAGCTCGGCCGGATCCTCGGCGCGAAGCTCGGCGACGCGGCCCAGGCGGTCGCCTCCTACAAGGCGGTCCTCGACGCCGACCCGAAGAACCGGCGCGCGCTCGAGGCGCTGCGCGACATCCACGCGGCGCAGGGGGACGTGGACGCGCTCGCCCAGGCCTACCGCCGGCTCGTGCCGCTCCAGGAGGACGCGGCGGGTGTGAAGCGGGTGCGGCTCGAGCTCGCCGAGGTGCTGCTCCGCGCGGGCAACAAGCGCGAGGCGATCGAGCAGGCCAAGCTCGCCTTCGACATCGAGCCCCACCGCGCCGACGAGCTCGTGCGGATCGAGGAGGTCTTCCGGGCGGCGGGGGCGGGCGCCGACGGCGTGCGCGCCGCCGAGGCGCGCGCGGCGCTGCTCGCGGCGGAGGGGGGGCCCGCCGAGGCGGTGCCCGCCTGGCTCGCGGTGGCCGACCTGTGGCAGGGCCAGAAGCGGCCCGACGCGGCGGCGGCGGCGTTCGAGAAGGTCCTCGAGCTCGATCCCGCGAACCGCACCGCCTACGAGGCGCTGCGCGGCATCCACCAGGCGGCCGGCAACTGGCGCGCCTTCGCGCGGGTCTGCGACGCGTTCGCGCCGCAGCTCACGGATCCCGCCGACAAGCTCGCCGTCCGCAAGGAGATCGCGCAGATCCACGAGAAGCGGCTCGGCCAGAAGGACATGGCCTTCCTCTCGTGGTGCCGCGCGCTCGGCGAGGCGCCCGGCGACGCCGAGGCGCTCGCCGCCGCGGAGCGGCTGGCGGTCGAGACCGAGGCCCACGACGAGCTCGCGGGCGTGCTCGAGCAGGTCGCGGACGAGGCACGCGGCACTGCCCGGGCGCGACTGCTGCTTCGCCTCGGCAAGGTGCGCGACGAGCGGCTCGACGACCTCGAGGGCGCCGAGGGCGCCTTCCGGCGCGCGCTCGAGGCGGACCCGGCGAGCCCCGAGGCGCTCGAGGCGCTCACCCAGCTCTTCAAGCGGCGCGGGCGCGTGCGCGACCTCGTCATCACGCTCGAGCAGAAGCTCGAGGCGGCGGCGGGGCTCGACGAGAAGAAGGCCACGCTGCTCGAGGTGGCCCGCATCTACGACGGCGAGCTGCACGACGTGGACGAGGCGGTGGGCGCGCTGCGGCGGGTGCTCGAGCTCGACGGCGCCGACCCGGCCGCGCTCGAGGCGCTCTCCACCCTGCTCCGGCGCGAGCAGCGCTGGGCGGACCTCGCGCAGGTCCTCGGCCGCGCCCGCGATCTCGCCGCGAACGACGCGGATCGGATCGCGCTGCAGCTCCAGATCGCGACGCTCCAGGAGAGCGAGCTGCAGGACGACGAGTCTGCGGTGGAGGCCTTCCGCACCGTGCTCGGCCTCGACGACCGCAACGGCGCGGCGCTCGCCGGCCTCGAGCGGCTCTACACGAAGCTCGACCGCTTCGCCGAGCTGAACCGCGTGTACGAGCGGCAGATCGCGCTCGCGCGCGAGCCGCGCGAGAAGGCCCGCGTCCTCGCGAGGAGCGCCGGCATCCAGGAGGAGAAGCTCCACGACCCGCGCGCCGCCATCGAGCGGCACGAGGCGATCCTCCGGCTCGACGGCTCGAGCCTGCCGGCGCTCAAGGCGCTCGAGCGGCTCTACCGCGAGGAGAAGCTCTGGGAGAAGCTCATCAGCGCGCTCACCCACCACCTGTCCCTCGTCCAGGACCGGCGCGAGCAGGTCGCGATCGAGGTCGCCATCGGCGAGGTCTGGTGGAAGGAGCTGTCGCGGGTGGACCGCGCCGAGGGCATGTTCGGGCACGCCCTCCAGCTCGACCCCGACTCGCGCGAGGCGGTCTCCGCCCTCGGCCGGCTCTACGAGCGGAGCGGCAACTGGAACCTCGCGCTCGACATGCTGAAGCGCGAGGCGCGCATCGCGGCGGGCGCGAAGGACGCGGTGGAGATCCACGTCCGGATGGGCGCCATCCACGAGGACATGCTGATGGACATGGCCGGGGCGAAGGAGGCCTACGGCCGCGCCCTGCAGCTCGACCCGGGCTCGCTCGCCGCCATCCGCGCGCTCAAGGGGATCGCCGAGCGCGAGCGGGACCGCGACCGGTTCCTCGAGATGCTCGTCGAGGAGGCGCGCTACGCGCCCGACGTCGAGGAGAAGACCCGGCTCTTCACCGAGGCGGCCCGCGTCCACCACGAGGAGCGTGACGACCGCGAGGGCGCGGCGCGCTACTACGAGGAGGCCCTGAAGCGCACGAAGGGGCACCTCGACGCGGCCCGGCCGCTCTCCGACATCTACGTCGCGGCCGCCCGCTGGGCGGACGCCGAGCGCGTGCTCGACGGCGTGGTCGAGGCGCTCTCCCAGGGCGGCGACGCGAAGGAGCTCTGCCGCCAGTGCTACCGGCTCGGCTACGTCGCCGAGAAGCTCGGCAAGCGCGAGAAGGCGCTCGCCCAGCACCGGCGCGCCTACGAGCTCGACGCGACCTACCTCCCCGCGCTCGAGGGGCTCGGGAACCTGCTCGTGCAGGAGGGGCAGTGGGAGGAGGCGCTGCGGATCTTCACCGCCGTCCTCATCCACCACCGCGACGGCCTCACCGACCTCGAGGTGGTCGAGACGCACTGGCAGATCGGCGAGCTCTCGGCGAAGCTCGGGCAGCCCGACCGCGCCATCGCCGCCTTCCGCAAGGCGCTCGAGATCGACGCGAACCACGAGCCGTCCCGGCGCGGCCTCGTCGCGGTGCTGGAGGCGCAGGGCGACTTCGAGGGGGTGGCGGACCAGCGGCAGCGGCTCATGCCGCTCCTCGAGGGCCAGGCCCGCTTCGAGAACCAGGTGGCGCTCGGCACGCTGTGCCGCGACAAGCTCGGCGACGCGTACCAGGCCATCGACGCGTTCCTCGGCGCCTCGCGCATCGACCCGACCGCGCTCGCGGTGACGGAGGCCCTGCTCGGCCTCTACAAGGAGACGCGCCAGGGGCAGAAGGCGGCCGACGTGCTCGCGCAGATCCTGGCGCGGCCGGAGGTGCAGGCGGAGCCCGCGCGCGCCGCGAAGATCCACCTCTCGCGCGCCGAGATCCTGCGCGACGAGGTGAAGGACGAGAACGGCGCCCTCGCCGAGCTGGAGCGGGCGCTCGACGCGAACCCCCGCCTCGTGCAGGCGTTCGCGGTCATCGAGGAGACCCTCGGCAAGGCCAAGCGCTGGCAGGATCTCGAGCAGGCCTACGTCCGGATGATCCAGCGGCTCCCCAAGACGCCCGACGCCGCGCAGGCGCGGCTCGGGCTGTGGCGGGCGCTCGGCGACCTCTACCGCGACGTGCTCCGGAACGAGGACGGCGCGCGGACCGCCTACCAGGTGGTCGCGCGGGCCGCCCCCGACGACGCGGGGGCGGTGGAGCTGTACGCGGACCTCGCCGCGAAGAAGCCGGGCGAGGCGGGCGAGGCGATCGCGGCGTACCGGCAGCTCGTCGCCTCCGGCCAGAAGGCGCAGAAGGGCGCCTCGGCCCTCATCGGCCTGCACGCCGCGCGCAAGGAGTACGACGCGGCGTACTCCGCCGCGCAGGTGCTCGCCCACCTCGTCGGCGGCGCCAGCCCCGAGGAGGTCCAGGTGGTCGGCCGGCTCCGCAAGTTCACGCGCGAGCAGGCGAGCCGGGCGCTCGACGACGAGGGCTGGGCGCTGCTCCTCCACGAGCGGCTGAAGGGGCCGCTCGCGGACGTCATGACGCTCGTCGCGCTCCACGCGCGGCCGGTGTTCGTGCAGCGGGAGAAGGACCTCGGCCTGTCGCCGAAGAAGGACGAGCTCGACGTCCAGGGCTCGATGCTCTTCTTCGCGAACATGTTCAAGTACGTGGAGCGGACCCTCGGCCTCTCCGGCCTCCGGCTCTTCCGCAAGGACGACGGGCAGGCGGCGCTGCGCCTGGTGCCCACCGAGCCCATCGGCCTGCTCGCCTCCGAGGAGCTCTTCCGGGAGCGCCCCAAGAAGGAGCTCTGGTTCGCCATCGGCAAGGCGATGGCCCTCGCGCGCCCCGAGCTGCTCCTCGCGCGGCTCATGCCGCACGACCAGCTCGACCTCGTGTTCCAGGCCGCCTGCTCGGTCGGAACCTCGCGCTTCGTCGTCACCGCCGACCCGCACCTCGTCGAGAAGATGAAGCGGGAGCTCGAGCGGACGCTGCCCGAGAACGTGCGGAAGAACACGCTCAAGCTGCTCGCGCGCGCCTACTGCGACGTGCAGCACCCGGGCGACGTGCGGGCCTACCTCGACGGCGCCGAGCTCACGTCGAACCGGGTCGGGGCGCTCCTCGCGGGCGACCTCGAGCTGGTCCGGCGGGCCGTCGTGACGGAGAAGCCGCAGGTTTCGAAGCTGCGGGAGGAGACGCGGCTGCGCGACCTGGCGGCGTTCTGCACCTCGGACGCCTACACCGTGCTGCGAGACAAGCTCGGCCTCTCCTGCGTGGTGCCCGCGTGACGGGCCCGCGTTCCTTGACCCCCCCTGGCGCCGAACCTACGATCGACGCGGACGGACGGACATGAAATTCACCTGCGATCGCTGCAGCGCGCAGTACATGATCTCCGACGAGAAGGTCGGGCCGGCCGGGGCGAAGGTCCGCTGCAAGAAGTGCGGACACGTCATCCTGGTGAAACGCGCCGCGGCGGAGGGCGCGAACGGCGCGGCCGCGCCGGCGCCGGCGCCCGAGCGCGGGCTCGACGTGGAGCTCGGCCAGGCGTTCGACACCGCCTTCGGCGACGCGCCCGCCAAGCCCGCGGGGCCCGCTCCCGATCCGGACGCGACCCAGGCCATGGGTCGCGAGGACGCCGAGCGGATCACCGCCTCGGCCGCGCCCGCCGCGACCGAGTGGTACGTCGCGATCGGCCAGGCGCAGGTCGGGCCGCTGCCGCTCGCCGAGGTGAAGAAGAAATGGGAGGCCGGGGACGTCGGCCCCGAGTCCCTCGTCTGGCGCCCGGGCATGGGCGACTGGTCGAAGCTGACCACCGTGAAGGACCTGTCGACCTGGCTCGCGGCGATCCCGCGCGCGCCGGCCCGCGCCGCGCGCCCCGCGGAGCCGCGGCTCGACGCCCCGGCGCCGCACGCCGCCGCGCCCGCCTCCCCGGCCCCGGCGGCCGAGGTGACCTGGAAGCCGGCGGGTGCGTCGGCCCTCGCCGCGCTCGCCAGCGAGGAGCTCTCCAACCGCGCCGCGCCCGAGCCGAAGGCGGCGGCGGCGCCCCGCGCCGCGGCGCCGGGCGGCTCCCGCTCGCTCGTCGAGTCGATGGACCTGCCCGACGGCGGCGGCGTCGATCCCACGGGCGCGCTCCCGCTCCCCATCAAGGCGCTCGAGAAGACCGGCGAGAAGAAGCTCACCGCGGTCGCGCGCGGCGCGGAGCAGACGCGCCGCCGCCGCAGCTCCCGCCTGCTCGGGGTGTTCGCGGGCGTGGTCCTGCTCGGCGGCGGGGCCGCGGCCGGCGCCTGGCTCTACGTCACGAAGCAGCCCCTCGGCTCGTTCCATCTCGGCGGGAGCTCCGCGGTCGCGGTAGCGCCGCCCGCCCAGGCTCCAGCGCCGCAGCCTGCGGTCGCCGCCGCGCCGCCCGCGGCACCCCCCGCGCCCGCCGCCGAGGCGCCGCCGGCCGCCGCCGCGCCCGCGGAGAAGCTCCCCGCCGTGGACGCGTCCGCCGCCCAGGCCGCGCGCCGCGAGCCGCCGCCGCCCGCGCCGCCGCGCGAGCCCGCCCGGCGCGAGCCCACCCGCCGCGAGCCGACCCGCGTCGCCGAGGCGTCTCGCCAGCCCCCGCCCGCGCCGACCCCCACCCCGCCGCCGGCGCGCAGGAAGGCCGACGTGCTCGAGTTCGAGACCAACGACGCCGCGCTCGAGGCGGCGCTCGGCGGCGGCGGCGGCAGCTCGAGCCGCTCGGTGTACGTCCCGCCGCCCGCCGGCGCGACGGCGCTCCCCGCGAAGCTCTCCGCCGACCAGATCAACGAGGCGGTGCTCGGGCGCGTCGACGCCCTGCGCCGCTGCGTCTCGGAGCAGAAGGCGCGCGACCCCGAGGCGACCGGAACGCTCAAGATGCAGTGGGTGGTCGGGCCTGACGGCGGCGTGCGCAACGTGAAGACGCTCACGCCGGAGTTCGCCGACGGGCAGTTCGCCCACTGCATCACGGGCGTGGTGAAGAGCGTCCGCTTCCCGCGCTCGACCACCACCGGTCAGGAAGTCACCTTCCCGTTCCGCTTCTGAGACGCGCCCCGCGCGCCGAGGCTCCCCGGTGGCTCCCGTCGTCAAGCGCGCGCCCGCGCCCCCCGCCCTCCGTCCGCTCGCGGCGATGGGGCTCGAGGAGCTCGAGGCGCTCCGGCTCCTCCTGCGCGGGGGGTCGGTCATCGACTGGCGGCGGCTCGGCTTCGCGGACGCGGCGGAGGTGGACGCGTTCCTCGCGCTCAACCTGTTCGACCTCGACGAGCCGCGCGACGAGCGCCGCCTGCGCGCCATCCTCGGCCAGGCCGTGGACTACCTCCGCAGCGAGTTCGGCTACCGCGTCGCCGCGCCGGTCGCACGACCCGAGGACCTGCGCGAGCTCTTCCTCGTCGCCTCGGGTGCGGCCGAGCCCCACAAGTACCGCCGCATCGCCTGCGTGGTGCTCAAGGTGATGCACGTCATCCACCACCTCGAGGCGCGCGAGCTGCTCTTCCGCACGCCCATCCGCGAGGCCGACCTCGCCGACCGGGTCCACCGGCGCATCATGGCCGAGGCGGAGCGGATGCGCGGCGCGGGGCTGGTGGTGGAGTTCCGCGGCAACGTGAAGACCCGCGGCTCGCTCGTCACGAAGCTGCTCGCGAAGAAGGAGTCGGTCGCCGCGCAGGTCTTCGATCGCGTCCGCTACCGGATCGTGACCGAGCGGCGGGACCAGATCGCGCCGGTGGTGCTGCACCTCGCCCGCACGCTCTTCCCGTTCAACTACGCCGTCCCCGGGCAGAACCAGAACGGGCTCGTCTCGTTCGGCGAGCTCTTGCGCGAGCACCCGGACGGCGCGGCGCTCGCCGCCGAGCTGCAGCTCCCGATCGAGGCGGAGGCGGTGGACCCCGCGGCCCCGCGCAACGAGTTCAGCGGCTCCCGCTACCGGGTGCTCAACTTCGTGGTCGACCTGCCGGTGCGGGTGGACGACCTGCTGCCGCCGCTCGACCCCATGGCGGACGAGCTCGGCCGGGTGGTCTTCTCGCTCGTCGAGTTCCAGGTCGTGGACGCCGTGACGGCGGTCTCCAACGAGGAGGGCGACGCGTCCCACGAGCGTTACAAGAAGCGGCAGCTGCAGCGGGTCCTGCGCCGTCTCTCGCGAGGGCTCGTCGTCCCGAAGCGGCCCCGTGGAGGCAAGGGGTCGAAGGCCGGCAAGGGGGGTGACGCATGAGGATCTCCACCGACGAGAGCCCGACCGAGCGCGGCGAGGTCGAGCTGCCGGGGCGGTGCCAGGTGTGCGGGGAGGAGGGGCGGACCATCGCGGTGCCGGGCGCCGCCCAGCCCAACGCCTTCTGCGCCCGCTGCGCGATCGAGTACGGCGAGGCGGCGGGCGACGAGGACGGCCCGGCCTGAGGCGGGCCCGCGGCGCCGCCGCGAAGGTCAGCCCGCGGCCGCCGCGAAGGAGACCGAGTCCCTGCCGTCGGACCACTGCTCGTAGTGGAGCAGCCGCGCCGCGCGCCCGCTCGCCCGCAGGGCCGCGTAGATCGGGGCCGTCCCGCAGAGCCGGCGGCGCCCATCCTCGCGGACCGCGTCGAGGTGGAAGCCGGCCGCGTCGCCGCGCGCGACGAAGTCGAGGGTGTGGAGGTCCTCCTCCGCGAGCGCGACGAGCTCGGCCGGCCACGGCGGGCGCGGGTCGCCGTACATCGGCCCGACGTGCGCGAGGTCGGCGCCCGCCACGAAGCAGGTCTTCCGGCCGGCGACCGCGCGGGCGAGCGCGGCGAGGAACGGGGCGGCCAGCGCGGCGGGATCCACGACGTGGGCGAGGCTCGAGCAGAGGACGGGCAGGACGGTGAAGGGGCGAGACACGAGGTGGGCGAGCAGCACCGCCTGCAGCTCGACGGAGTGCTCGTCCTGGTGCAGGAGCTCGTCGGCGAGGAGCTGCTCCTCGCCGAGCGCCGCGACGAGCGCGTCCACCGCCCGCCGGTCCGTACGCACCGGGCCGAGCGGCGTGCCGAAGTCGAGCCGGGTCAGCGTGAAGGCCCGCGCCGGCGTCGCGTGCGCGGTGCCGAACACGACGAACAGCTCGGCGTCGGAGGCGGCGAGGGCGCGGGCGGCGTGGGCGTAACCGCGCGCGCCGCGCGGGTAGTCGATGTGCGGGGAGACGACGAGCCGCGGCGGGCGCGCGAGGCGCGGCGCCGGGCCGGGGGGCGGCGCGAGCCAGCCGTCGAGCGCGCGGCGGAGCGGGACGGCGGCGTCGGGGTAGACCGAGCCCGCGCAGGCGGGCGGCCGGAGGGCCTGCGCGCGGTAGGCGGCGAGGGCGGCGGCGCGCTGCGAGCGTCGCTCCACGTGCCGCCCCGCTAGCGCCGGCTCTTCTTCCGGTTCTTCTTGCGGCTCTGCCGCTCGGCCTTCCGCTTCTTCTTGCGCGCCTCGCGCTCCTTCGACGACTCGGCGGAGATCGGCTCGGGCGCGTAGCCCATCATCCGCGCGCGGGCCATCGCCCCCGCCGCCATCGGCGGCGTGTAGCCCTTCGGCAGCCCCATCTGCTGCATCGTCGCGGCGTCGGGCACGAGCCCGCCCGCCATCGCGCGCTCCACCGACGCGGCGTCGGCGCCGAGCACGTCCTCCATGCCCTTGCCCTGGAGCTTGCGGAGCTGCATGAGCTGCTTCACGCCGGGCAGGCGCGAGAGGAGGCCGGGCGCGGAGCCGACCTGCTTCATCACCCCGCGCATCGAGTTGTACTGCTTGAGGAGGTTCCGCACCTCCTTCTCCGTCCGGCCCGAGCCCTTCGCGATCCGCTTCATGCGGGCGTCGGTGATGACGTCGGGCCGCTGCCGCTCGACCCGGGTCATCGAGTCGACCATCGCGACGATCTTGCCGAGCGCCGTCTCGTCGAACTGGAAGCCCTCGGGCAGCTCGCCGAAGAGCGGGAACTTCTCCATCAGCTCGCCGAGCGGCCCCATCTTCCGGACGAGCCGGATCTGGTTGACGAAGTCCTCGAGCGTGAACTCGCCCGAGAGGATCTTCTGCGCGTCCGCCTCGGCGGTCTCCTCGTCGACGTGCTGCTCGAAGTCCTTGACGAGCCCGACGATGTCGCCGAACCCGAGGATGCGCGAGGCGAGCCCCTCGGGCCGGAACTCCTCGAGCTTGTCGAGCGACTCGCCCATGCCGAGGAACTTGATGGGCTTGCCGGTGACCTCCTTGATGGAGAGGGCCGCGCCGCCGCGCGCGTCGCCGTCGAGCTTGGTGAGGATGAAGCCGTCGAGCGCGAGCCGGCGGTCGAACTCGGCCGCGGTCTTCACCGCGTCCTGGCCGATCATCGCGTCCGCGACGAGCAGCACGTTCTCGGGCGCGACCGCCGCCTTGATCTGCTCGAGCTCGATCATGAGCTCGTCGTCGATCGCGAGCCGGCCGGCGGTGTCGTAGATGAGGACGTTCGCCTTCTCGCGCCCGGCCGCCTCGAACGCGTGGCGGCACATCTCCGGCGGCGAGACCCCCGCCTCGTGGAAGACCGGCACGCCGAGGCGCGCGCCGAGCACCTTGAGCTGCTCGACGGCGGCGGGCCGGTAGACGTCGGCCGCGACGAGGAGCGGCTTCTTCCCCTCGGCGAGGAACCTGCTCGCGATCTTGCCGGCGGTGGTGGTCTTGCCGGAGCCCTGGAGGCCGACCATCATCACCCCGGTGGGCCGGCCCCGCTCGCCGCGGCGGAGCGAGGTGTCGACCGGCCCCATGAGCGCCTCGAGCTCGTCGTGGCAGATCTTGACGAAGTGATCCTGCGGGGTGACCCGCGCGATCCCCTTCCCGGTCTTCACCTTCGTCTCGACCACCTCGCCGATGGCCTTCTCGCGGACGCGTGCGACGAAGCGCTTCACCACCTCGAAGGAGACGTCCGCCTCGAGGAGCGAGACGCGGATGTCGCGCAGCGCGTCATCGACCACCTCGGCGGTGATCTCGGTGCGACCCTTCAGCTTGTTCCGTGCGGCCTTGAAGCCCTTGGAGACGGTCTCGAGCACGGCGCCGCTTATAACACGCGTCCGCCGGACGGGCCGCCGTCGCGAGCGCCGGCCCGAGCGCCGGCGGGCGGGCGGCCGCCCGCGTCGACCGGAAGGGCGACCCCCTCACGGCGCGTGCGAGCGGCCGACCGGACGGCCCATCATCGGGGCTCCACCCGCAGGAGGTCCTCCATGACGACGCGCGCCTCGCACCTCGCGCTCTCCCTCGCCCTCTTCCTGGTTGCCGCCTGCGGCGGCGACCGGCCCGCCCCGGGCGCCGCCGAGGACGCGGCCGCCGCGCGGGCGCACGCCGCCGGGAGCTGGACGAGCCTCGACGTGGACGGCGTCACCGCCCGCATCTTCCGCGACGGGTTCGGCACGCCACACGTCTTCGCCGACACCGACCGGGCGCTCTTCCTCGCCTACGGCTGGGCCGTCGCCGAGGACCGGCTCTTCCAGCTCGAGCTCAACCGCCGCGCCGCGCGCGGGACCCTCTCCGCGCTGCTCGGCCCGAGCCAGCTCCCGGCGGATCGCTACGCCCGCACCGTGGGCTACACGGACGACGAGCTCGACGGCATGTACGCGGCGATGCCGGAGGACGAGCAGGGCATCTACGACGCCTATGCCGAAGGCATCAACCGGTACGTGGACGAGGTGATCGGCGGGAACCCCGGCAAGCTGCCGGTCGAGTTCATCCTGCTCGGCGTCCTCCCCGCGCCGTGGACCACCCGCGACTCGATGGCGTTCGGCGCCTTCATGGTCCGGCGCTTCGGCGAGATCGGCGGCCGCGAGCTGCGCAACCTCGAGGTCCTCCAGACGCTGGTCGCCGCGCACGGCGCCGCGGGACAGGCGATCTTCGACGACGTGCGCTGGCTCGAGGATCCCGACGCGCCCGTCACCGTGCCCGACGTCGCCTACGGGCCGCGCCAGCGCCCCGCTCCCGCGGCCGGGCTCCTGGGCCCGATCGCCCGCGAGGACGACCTCGAGACCGCCAAGGAGCTCTGGGCGCCGCTGGGCGTCCCGACGAGGCTCGGCAGCTACGCCTGGGTGATCTCCGCGGCGCGCAGCGCGGAGGGCGCGCCCCTCCTCTACGGCGGCCCGCAGATGGGCACCTCGGCGCCCGAGGTGCTGCACGAGGTGGAGCTCTCGGGTGGCAGCGGCCTCCGCACCATCGGCATGGCGTTCGCCGGCGCGCCTGCGGTGCTCATCGGCCGCAACGACCACGTCGCCTGGACCTCGACGACGGCGACCGGCGACAACCTCGACGTCTACGCCGAGACCCCCTGCGACGCGGGCGCGGGGCCGGGGAGCGGGACGCTCTTCCAGGGCGGCTGCGCGCCGGTCAGCTCGCGGGTCGAGACCATCGCGGTTCGCGGCGCCGCGCCGGTGGCGCTCACCGTCGTGCGGACGGTGCACGGCCCGGTGGTGGGGAGCGCGGGCGGGCTGCTCTTCGCGGAGAAGCGGGCCCACTGGCTGCGCGAGCTCGAGACGGGGAGCGCCTTCTTCGGCTTCGACCGCGCCAGGAACCTCCACGAGTTCGAGGCGGCGGTGGAGCGCGTCGCCACGAGCCACAACTTCCTGTACGTCGACCGCGTCGGCAACATCGCCTACTGGCAGGCGGGCCGCGTCCCGGTGCGCCCGGCCGGCTTCGATCCACGCATCCCGTTCCCCGGCGACGGCGCGGCGGAGTGGACGGGCGCGCTCGTGCCGACGCCGACGTCGGTGAACCCGCCGCAGGGCTGGCTCGCCAACTGGAACAACAAGCCGGCGCGCGAGTACCCGAGCTCGGACGAGGCGCTCTTCGGCAAGCAGGGGCGGCTCCGCGAGATCGCGCGCGTGCTCGAGGCCGACGCCGCGGTGTCGCTCGACGACATGCGCGCGCTCCCGAAGGACATCGCGCGCGTGAAGGGGAACGGGCGAGAGGCGCGCTTCCTCCTGCCGCATCTCCTGGCGGCGCTCGACGGGGTCGCCCCGGCCCACCCGCTCGCGCCCGCGGCGCGCGCGGTGCTCGAGGGCTGGTCCGCGAACGCCTTCGCCGACGCGGTGACCAGCACGACGCTCGAGGCGGGTGAGCTGATCTTCGAGACCTGGCTCGCGCGCGCCCTGCTCCGCACGTTCGACGACGAGCTCGGCGCGGTCCGCGGCGAGGCGACGCCCAACATGCTGCTCCACGCCGTGGACTTCGCGGCGACGGGCAGCTCGGGCGTCCCGCCCTCGCGCGACTACTTCAACGGCGTGGACTGGTGCGCGGTCTTCTCGGCGAGCTTCGACGAGGCGCTCGCCGGGCTCGCGGCGGCCAAGGGCGCGGACCCCGCGGCGTGGACCGAGCCGCGGCCGACGACGGTCTTCAGGCACCCGCTGCTCGGGCCGGTGGCGTCGATCCCGGCCTCGAACCGCGCCACCTACGCCCAGATCGTGGTGGCGCGCAGCGCCGACCTCTCCGGCGAGAGCATCTTCACGCTGGGGCAGAGCGGCTTCATCGCGGCGGTGCCGCCGGCGGGGTTCGCGCTCTCGGAGCACTTCGCCGACCAGCTCCCGCTCTACCGGGCCTTCGAGTACAAGCCGCAGGTGCTGTACGGAGCGCCCGGGCAGCCGTGACGGGGCGGGCGCGCGGAGCGGTGGGGTGCTGCCTCAGTGCCTCACCAGCTCCGCGACCGCGTCGAAGAGCGCGTCGATGGCGAACGGCTTCGGCAGGTGGCGGTCGGGCCGGGCGCTGCCCGGATCCGACGCCGAGACGACCACGACAGGGATCCCCGCCAGGGTTGGGTCGTCGATTTGAACCTGGCGGAATTCCCACCCGCTCATCTCGGGCATCACCAGGTCGAGCAGGATGACATCCGGCAGCGGACCGTCGCACAGCAGGCGCAGCGCATCGCGCCCGTTCGCCGCGATGGCGACCTCGTAGCCCTCGTACGAGAGGGCCTCTGCCAGCGCCTCGCGGATGTCGCGCTCGTCCTCGATCACGAGGACTCGCCCGCGCAGGGCCAGGCCCGGCGCGCGGAACCTGTCGTCGGTGGAGTCGGACATCGCTGGTGCCGTGGACGTCATCTGGTTGTCACCCTCTGCGCCCGGTGGCTGCTCGTCCGGCATCCGTGCAAACGCTCTGCCGCGTTCGGTTTGCCTGGGTGCGAACCCACAGACCCTTCGGTGTGGGACCACACCTCGTCCTTCCGGCGCCCGCCTGCGGCGAGAACGCGGCGCGTCACCATGTCGATGCGGGCTTGTAACGCGAGGCGTGCTCGCGGTTCGAGAGACGATCGGGGGTGCGCCCGCTCGGAGGCTGACCTTGGGGCCGCCCGGACTCGAACCGGGACACCGCTGTCGCGGTCGAGGATTTTAAGTCCCCTGCGTCTACCAGTTCCGCCACGACCCCGGGGCCGATGATAGCCCAGCGTCGAGCGCGCGCGGCCCGCCAAGTGCCCGCCGGCGTCCTCGGCGAGGGCCGAGCGCCGCGCGCTACCTCCCGAACCGCTCCTCGAAGAGCGCGCGGAGCCCGGCGTGCCTGCGGAGGAGGTCGAGCGTCAGCGCCGCGTGGCCCGGCACGTAGCCGTTCCCGATGACGAGCGTCGCGTCCTTGCCGACGCCCTCGGCGCCGAGCGCGGCGGCCGTGAAGCTCGTCGCCATCGAGAAGAAGACCACCGTGCCCCCGTCCCTCACGGCGAGGATGGAGGCCATCTCGGTGCCGCCGACGCTGGCGCAGTTCACCACCACGTCGAACGGGCCGCCGGCGCCCCCGGCGGCGCGGAGCGCGCCGACCGCGTCGGTCGCGTCGAGGACGAGCGTGCGATCGCAGGCGCCCGCGCGCGCGAGCGCGGCGAGCGCCGGCTCCGAGCGGTCGGCGGCGACGACGAGGCCGCCCGCGCCGGCGAGCTCCCGGGCGTGGGCGCAGACGAGCGCGCCCGACTTCCCCGCGCCGATGACGAGCACGCGCGCGCCGGGGCGGACGTGGCGCGCGACGAGCGCCGGCGCGCCGCACACGTCGAGCGCGGCGAGCGTCAGCGTCTCGGGCAGGTCGTCCGGCAGCCGCGCCCAGAGGCCGGTCGCGAAGAGGATCGCCTCGCCCTCGCACTCGACCCGGTCGATCTCCCGTCGCACCGCCCGGATCCGGTCGAGCCTGAGCGGCGTGAGCGTGAGCGAGACGAGCGTCGCGATCCGATCGCCCGGGCGCAGCGCGCCCGCGGCCGGGTGCGCCGCGCCCACCGCGGAGACGCGCCCGATGAGCATGCCGCCCGAGCCCGTCACCGGGTTGTGCAGCTTCCCGCGCGCCCGCACGAGGCGGAGGAGCTCGTCGGCGATCCGCCCCGCGTCGCCCCCCGCCGCCGCCTCGAGCTGCCGGAAGCTCGCGGCGTCCACGTTGAGCGCCTCGACGGCGATCGCGAGCTCGTCCTCGCCGAGCGGCAGGGTGGGGTCGAGCGACTCGGCGCGCTGGGGGAGGACGCCCGCGGGGGCGACGACGCGGCGGAGGCCGTAGGGATCCATGGCGACGTTCTAATCCACGCCGGGCGCGAGCAGGGCGTCGAGCGCGCGGAGATCCGGGGCCACCGCCTCCTCGCCGAGCAGGGCGAGCTCGAGCCGCGCCGCGCGGGCCGCCTCCGCGCGGTGCCCGAGGCTGACGAGGGCGACCCGCGCGCTCGCGGCGGTGGAGAGCGCGTCCTCGCGCCGCCCCTGCGCGGCGAGCACCCGCGCCCGCGCGAGCCGCGCGAGGGCGACCAGCGCGCGGCCCCCGCGCTTGCGCGCCAGCTCCTCGAGCTGCGCCGCCTCGGTCTCGGCGTCGCCGAGCCGCCCGCGCGCGAGCGCCACGCGCACCGCCTCGGGGCGGAGCGAGGCGTCGCAGGCGGCGCACGGGCCGTGGCGCGCCGCGGCCCGGCTCGCCTCGCGCAGGGCGTCCTCCGCGGCGTAGGGCGCCGCGGCGGCGAGCCGGTTCCGGGCGAGCGCCGCGTGCAGGAGCGTGAGCGCGTGGAGCCGCAGGCCGCCGCGCTCGGCCGCGAGCACCCCGTCCTCGAGCAGCTCGAGCCCCTCGGCCGCACGGCCGCGCTGCGTGAGGAGCGTGCCGAGCCGCTCGAGCGCGAGCGCCTCGCCGAGCCCGGAGCCCGCCGCCCGGTGGCGCTCGAGCGCGTCGCGGAGGGCCAGGTTCGCGAGGTCGAGCTCGCCCGCGGCGAGCGCCGCGATCCCCTCGCCGGTGCGGGCCGCGGCCACCGCGTCCGGCGCGCCGCGCGCGAGCGCCCGCGCCCGGAGGAGCGCCGCCGCGCGGACCACCGCATCGCAGGGCGCGTCGCCGAGCAGGTCGCGCGACCAGAGGACGAGGTTCAGGTCGACCGGGTGCTCGGGGGCGGGATCCTGGCGCTCGCGCTCCGCCCGGCCGGGGGCGTCCGCGGGGGGCGCGAGCGGCTCGCCGAGCGAGGCGCGCGCCAGGGCGGCGAGGTCGGCCGCGCGCGCGGCGAGGTCGTGATCCTGCGCCGCGGCCGCGCGCTCGAGGCAGCCCTCGGCCGCGGCCCACGCGTCGGCGTGCCGGCCGTCGTGCCAGAGGAGCTGCGCGCGCAGGTGGAGGAGCGCGGCCGCCTCGCCCGGCGCGCCCCCGGCGGCGAGGCCGTCCTCGACGGCCGCCTGCGCGGCGCGCAGCTCGCCCCCGGCGGCGAGCGCGGTGGCGGCGAGCCGGTGGGCCCGCGCCCGCGCGTCGGGCGCGCCGGCCTCGGCCCCGGGCGCGGGCGCCTCAAGGGTGTGCGCACAAAGGGTGAACGAGCGGGCGGCGCCGGCCAGCTCGCCGAGCGCGAGCTGCACCCGGCCGAGCGCGTCCTGGACCTCGAGGTGCCCGTCGCCCTCGGGCCTGGGCGGCGGGAGGAGCTGCAGCGCCTCCTCGTAGCAGCGGAGCGCCTCGCGCAGCCCGGCGCGCGCCGCCGCGCGGTGCCCGGCCGCGACGAGGTGGCGGGCCGCGCGCTCCGGCTGCCCCGCGCCGCGCAGGTGGACTGCGAGCGTCTCGTGCGGCGGCTCGCGCCCGGCCGCGGCGAGGAGCGCGTCGGCGAGCGCCCCGTGCAGCGCGGCGCGCCGGGCAGCCGGGAGCCCCTCGTAGATCGCGTCGCGCACGGCGGCGTGCTGGAAGCGGTGGCCGGGGCCGTCCTCGGCGAGGAGGTACGCGTCGGCGCAGGCCTGGAGCGCCGCGGCCGCCTCGGCGGGCGCGAGCCCCGCGGCGGCGCGGACGGCGGCGAGGTCGAAGCGCGGGCCCGCGACCGCGGCGGCGACGAGCAGCGCCTCAGCGTCCGGGCCGAGCCGGGAGACTCGCGCGCGGATCGCGGCGGCGGGGTCGCCCGGGCCGACCGGCTGGCCCGCCTCGCGCTGCGCGCGGACGAGCGTCTCGACGAGCAGCGGCGAGCCGTCGGTGGCGCGATGGAGCGCCGCGACGGCCGCCTCGGGCTGCGGCGCGCCGGCGAGGTCCGCCACGAGCTCGCGGGTGCCGGCGAGTCCGAGCCGCGGGACGCGGACGCCGCGCGCGAGCCGCGTGGCGTCGAGGTGCGCAAGGACCGCCTGGATCGGCGTGCCGGCGCGGATGGCCTCCTCCTCGCACGTCGCGACGAGGCAGAGGCCGAGGTCGCGCGCGCGCCGGGCGAGCCGGTGGAACACGTCGAGCGAGGACTCGTCGGCGGCGTGCAGGTCGTCGAGCAGCACGAACAGGGGCCGCCCGTCCGCGGCCGCCCGCAGCGCGCGCTCGATCGCGTCGAAGGTCGCGGCGCGCACCTGCTCGCCGCCGAACCCCTCCGCCGGCGCGGCGGCGAACGGGTCCACGAAGGCGGGGTGGACGCGGGCCTCCTCCGCGAGGAGGTCGGCGAAGAGGCCGTACGGCGCCGAGCCGCCGCCCGCGCCCGCGACGCCGCAGGTCACCGTGAAGCCGCGCGCCTGGGCGAGCCGCGCGCCCTCCGCCGCGAGCCGGCTCTTGCCGACGCCGCGCTCGCCGAGCAGCACGAGCACGCCGTGGCCGGTCTCGAGGAGGGACTCGAGGACGAGCAGGATCGCGCCGCGGCCGCGCACGGCGCCGGGCTCGGCGGTGCCGAGGAGCCTGCGGGCGGCGCGACGCGCCGGATCGAGCGCGGGCTCGCTCGCGCCTGCGCCGAGCCCGCCCTGGTGGATGGCGGTGCGCAGCGCGAGGGTCTCCGCCGCGGGCGCCCCGCGCCCCGCGGCCGCGAGGGCCGCCTCGCAGGCCTCGAGCTGGCGGAGCGCCTCGGCGCGGCGCCCGGTTTCCGCGAGGAGCCGGACCAGGGCCGCGTGCGCGACCTCCGCCGCGGGATCGACCTCCAGCACGCGGCGGAGCAGCCCGACCGCACGCGCCGCCTCGCCGCCGCCGGCGGCCTCGAGCGCGACCGGGAGCGCCGCCTCCGCGAAGCGGGCGCGGAGGGCGGCGCGGCGGGAGGCGAGCCAGGCGAGGTCGCGGTCCTCCGGCGAGAGGTCGCCGGCGTAGAGCGCCACCGCCGCGGCGCGCTCCTCCGCGGAGGTGGCCTCGATCCCGCGCTCGAAGGCGTCCACGTCCACCCAGACCTCGGGCCGCAGGCGGAGCGCGCCGTGGTCGAGGTCCACGAAGCGGCCGCCCAGCACCTGCCTGAGGTCGTAGAGGGCGCGGTGGAGGTTGTTGGCGCCGCCCACCGGGTCCTTGCCGGGCCAGAGCGTGTCGATGGCGGCGTCGCGGTCCACCGCGCGCCCCGGCGCGAGCGCGACGAGCTTCAGGAGGTCGGCGGGCCGGCGCCGGCGCCACGCCTGCGCGGGGATGGGGGCCCCGGCGCGGAGCACCTCGAAGCGGCCGAGCAGGAAGAGCTTCAGCCCGGGCGGTGGGTCGCCCGGACGGGGACTTCGCTCGGGCTGCTCGCCGGTCACCATCGGCCCCCCGAGCGCGAAAGGTAGCAGAACGCGCGGGGCGCGGGGCGCGTCCCCGGCTAGATTCCCTCCTTCATGCGCTACCGGATCTCGTTTCCCGACCCGCACACGCACCTCGTCCACGTCGAGGCCACCCTCGAGGCGCCCGCCGCCGCGCAGGAGGTCTGCTTCCCCGTCTGGACGCCGGGCAGCTACCTCGTCCGCGAGTTCGCGCGGCACGTGGAGGGGCTCTCGGCGGTCGACGGGGGCGGGCGGCCCGTGCCGGTGGAGCGGCAGGACAAGCAGCGCGTCCGGCTCGCCGCGGGGGGCGCGGGGTCGGTCACGCTCCGTTACAGGGTCTACGCGAACGACCTCACCGTGCGGACGTCGCACGTGGACGGGACCCACGCCTTCCTGAACGGCGCCAACCTGTTCCCCTTCGCCCCCGGCCGCGAGGGCGAGCCGTGCCAGCTCGAGGTGGCGGCGCCGCCCGGCTGGCGGGTGTCCACCGCGCTCGAGGGCGGCCCGGAGCGGTTCACCGCGCGCGACTACGACGAGCTCGTCGACTCGCCGATCGAGATCGGCACGCACCGGCTCGTGCCCTTCGCCGCCGGCGGCAAGCCCCACGCGCTCGCGATCTGGGGGAGCGGCCGGGTCGACGAGGCGCGGCTCGCCGAGGACACGCGCCGGATCGTCGAGACCTTCGCGGCGCTCATGGGCGGGCTCCCATACGACCGCTACCTCTTCATCGTCCACCTCACCGACAAGCGGCGCGGCGGGCTCGAGCACGCGCGCTCCACCACCGTGAGCGTGTCGCGCAAGGGCTTCCACCCGCGCGAGGCCTACGAGGAGACGCTCGGGCTCCTCTCGCACGAGTTCTTCCACGTCTGGAACGTGAAGCGGCTCCGCCCCGCCGCGCTCGTGCCCTTCGACTACGGGCGCGAGCAGTACACGCGCCTCCTCTGGTGGTTCGAGGGCGCGACGAGCTACTACGAGGGGCTCGCCCTCGCGCGCGCGGGGCTCGTCTCGCCGCCGCGGTACCTCAAGGCGCTCGGGAAGGCCTTCACCCAGCTCGAGCGGACGCCCGGCGCGCGCAAGATGAGCCTCGAGGAGGCGAGCTTCCTCGCCTGGGTGAAGCACTACCGGCCCGACGAGAACAGCGGGAACAGCGCCGTCTCGTACTACCTCAAGGGCGAGCTGGTGGCCTTCGCGCTCGACCTCCTGCTCCGCCGCCACGGCCGCTCGCTCGACGAGCTCCTGCGCGCGCTCTACGCGCGCCACGCGGAGGAGGAGGGTGGGGTGCCGGAGGCGGCCGTCGAGGGGATGGTCGCGGAGCTCGTGCCCCCCGCCGACGCGCGCCGCTTCTTCGACGCCTTCGTGCGCGGCACCGAGCCGCTCGCGGCCGCGCTCGAGCGGGAGGGGCTCGAGCTCCTCGGCCTGCGTCTCCGGCGCCGCGCGGCGCAGGCGCTCGACGACAAGGGGGGCGCGCCGGGGAAGCCCGACAACGGCGGCGACGGCGAGGCACCCGTGCCGGGCTGGCTCGGCCTGGAGCTCGCGCCCGGCCCGAGGCTCGTCGTCTCGGCGGTGCGCGAGGGGAGCCCCGCCGCGCGGGCCGGCCTCTACGCCGAGGACGAGCTGGTGGCCGAGGGCGGCTTCCGGATCGACCGGGGCGCCCTCTGGGACCGGCTCTGCGAGGAGGGGCCGGGGGGGACGCTCCGGCTCACGGTCTTCCGGCGGGACGAGCTCACCGAGCTGACCGTGCCGCTCGCGCCGCCGCCCGAGGACACGATCTGGCTCGAGCCCGCCTCCGGCGCGAGCGAGGCCCAGCGCGCCGCGTTCCAGGCGTGGTGCGGCCAGCCGTTCCCGGCGCCCTGACGCCGCGCGGCGGCGGCCCGGGGGGCCGGGGCCGATCGACGTCGAGGTGCTTCGATCCGGCCCCGGGTCGTTATAAAAGGCGGCATGCCCTTCGACCCCAAGCTCCAGGCCGGCCGGCGCGCGCGCATCTTCGAGGAGATGGAGCGGCGCGGCGGCGGCGTGATGATCCTCCCCGCCGCCGAGGAGAAGCCGCGCAACGCCGACTCCGAGTACCTGTTCCGCCAGGACTCCGACCACGCCTACGCGGTGGGGCTCGACGAGCCGCAGGGCTGCGCGCTGCTCCTCGCCCGCCCCGGCGAGCGGAAGTTCGTGCTCTTCGTCCGGCCGCGCGACCCCGAGAAGGAGATCTGGACCGGCCGGCGCGCCGGGGTCGACGGGGCGAGGTCGATCTACGGCGCCGACGAGGCGTTCGCGGTCGCCGAGCTCGACGGCCGGCTCGCGGGCTTCATCGAGGGCGCGCCGACGCTCTGGTACCGGCTCGGCCAGGACCCGGCCTGGGACGCCCGGGTGATCCGCACGATGGGCGAGCTGCGCGCGGCGTCGCGCACCGGGAAGAAGGCGCCCGGGGCGGTGGTGGACGCCGGACTGATCGTGCACGAGCTCCGGCTCGTGAAGGCGCCCGACGAGATCGCCAAGCTCGCCCGGGCCGGCGAGATCACGGCCGAGGCGCACATGCAGGCGATGCGCGACGGCATCCCGGGCCGGCGCGAGGGGCAGGTGCAGGCGGAGATCGAGTACCTGTTCCGGCGTCGCGGCGCCTCCGGGCCGGGCTACGGGACGATCGTCGCGGCCGGCGCCAACTCGACGATCCTCCACTACCGCGCGGGCGACGCCGTGCTGAAGGACGGCGACGTCTGCCTGGTGGACGCCGGCGGCGAGTACGAGTGGTACACGGCCGACGTCACCCGCACGTTCCCGGTGTCGGGCGAGTTCACGGAGCCCCAGGCTGCGCTGTACGAGGTCTGCCTCGCCGCGCAGAAGGCAGCGATCGAGGCGGTGCGGCCCGGCGTCACCATCGACGCCCTGCACGATCTCACCGTCCGCAAGCTCACCGAGGGCTTCGTCGCGCTCGGGCTCCTCTCCGGCAGCGTGGAGGAGCGGCTCGCGGACAAGTCGTACCGCAAGTACTACATGCACCGGACCAGCCACTGGCTCGGCCTCGACGTGCACGACGCCGGCGAGTACTACCAGGACGGCCAGTCGCGCGCGCTCGCGCCCGGCATGGTGATCACGGTCGAGCCGGGCGTGTACGTCGCCGAGGACGACGCCGGCGCGCCGGCCGGGATGCGCGGCGTCGGGATCCGGATCGAGGACGACGTGCTCGTGACGCCGGAGGGGCACCGGAACCTCACCGAGGCGGCGCCCAAGGAGATCGCGGAGATCGAGGCGGTCTGCGTGAGGTGAGCCCGCGGGCGCGGCTTCCGCGGTAGGCTCGCGCCCCATGGTGAACGCCCTCGCGCTCCTCCTCGCCGCCGCGCTCGGCGCGGCCGAGCCCGCCGCGCCCGCCGGTCCCCAGGCCCGCTACGACGCGGCCCTCAAGCTGCTCCTCGACGGCCGCCTCGCGGAGGCGGCCCTCGGGTTCGAGGCGCTCGCCGCGGATCCCGCCGCGGCGGCGCTCGCCGAGCGGGCCCGCGCGCTCGCCGAGGTGAGCCGCGCGCTCGACGCCCGGGGCACGTTCGTGCTGCGCGCCCCGCGCCCCGCGGAGCCCGCGCCGTCGCTCGCGCCGCCCGCGGCCCCGCGCCCCCCGCGCCTCGACCGGAGCGGCCGCGGCGAGCTCGCGCTCTACTCGACCGCGTACGGGATCTGGACCGGCGTCGCCACCGGCATCCTGCTCGAGTCGGACGACCCGAGGGCCTACGCCGCGCTGGCGCTCGCGGGCGGCGGCGGCGGCCTGGCCCTGGCGATCTACGGCACGCGCGGGCAGCCCATGCCGACGGGGCGCACGCAGGCCATCGAGGCGGCCGCGAACTGGGGCGGGCTGAACGGCGGGCTCATCGCCGGCCTCGCCGACTCGAGCGCGCGGGGCACCGTCGGCGCGACGCTCGGCGCCGGGCTCGCCGGCATCGCCGGGGCCGTCGCGCTGACGAAGGAGCGGAGCCCCTCGTCCGGCGACGTCGCGCTCGCCACGTCCGGCGGGATGTGGGGGCTCGCGGCGGGCGGCCTCGCGCTCACGTTCGTGGACGACCCGGACGACAAGCTGGTGTTCGGCACGCTGCTCGGCGCGGCGGACGCCGGGCTGCTCGCGATGGCGCTCGCCGCGCGGCGGATCGACCTGTCGCGCGGCCGCTCGCTCATGATCGACGCGGGCGGCCTGGTCGGCACGCTGACCGGCGTGGCGGTCCCGCTCTTCTTCGAGAGCGAGGAGCCGGCCGCCTACGGCGCGGCCGGCCTCGTGGGGATGGGCGTCGGGCTCGCCTCGGCGGCCGTCCTCACCCGCGGCTGGGACGAGGACGACGGCGAGCGGACGTCGTCGAGTGCCGGCCCGCGCGCGATGCCGTTCGTGGCGCGCGCCGCCGCCGGCGGGTTCACCGCGGGGCTCGCGGGGACGTTCTAGCCGGAGGGGGAGCGCCCCGCGCTCGGCGAGCCGTTTCCAGCCCGCAGCGCCGGGGAATCTTCCAGCCCGCGCCCGGAAAACGACGCGGCCCCCCGGAGCACGCCCCGGGGAGCCGTCTCACGCGCGGTGTTCGTCGCGCGTCGCTACTTGCTCTTCTCGGCCTTGATCTCCACGGCCATCGGCTTGTCGTTCCGGAGGTTGAAGGAGGCCTTCACCTCCTGGCCGGGCTTGAGCTGGCTCGTCGAGACCTTCTCGCCGTCGAGCTCGATCATGGTGTTGCGGTCGAGGTTCAGCTTCGCCGCCGGCAGCTCCTCGCGCCGCAGCGTGATGGAGCCCTTCGAGACGCTCTGGATGGTCCCCTCGACGTCGAAGTTGTCCTTCGTGAACACCGGGTGCTTGTGGCCGCCCATCATTCCCTGATCGTCGGTGTCCCGCGCCATCGCGCCGGACGCCGTGCCTTGCTCGGCGGCCTCGCGCCGCTCCTCCTGCGCGTCCTTCTTGGCCTCCTGGACCTTCTCGTTCGCCTGGGCCTGGGCCTCGCTCGTCTCCTTCTGAGCGTCCGCCTTCGCCTCGCTCACGTCCTTGCTCGCCTCGGCCTGCGCCTTCAGGAGGTCCTCCTGCGCCTCCGCCTTCTTCTCCGCCGGGTCCTCGGCGTACGCGTTTCCGGTGAGCGCCGCAGCGAGCACCCCCACGAATGCCAGCTTCCTCATGTCGTTTCCCCCTGGTCCTCTGCGGGCAGACGCCCGCGAGCAGAAGGTGCGCACGCCCGGGGCGTCACGCGGTCCCGGGCAGGGGACTCGGGCTGCCCGGCGGGCGGGAGCGCTGCGGGCGTGCAGCCCTCTTGACACCCCCCGTCCCCTCACGTAGATACGCCGCCTTACGCCGGTTCCGAGGTCTTCCCGAGGCCCTGGAGCAGCACCGGCGCGCGCATCAACGGGGAGTGGCTCAGCCTGGTAGAGCACTTGGTTCGGGACCAAGGGGTCGCAGGTTC